>OIZF01000002.1_pt1 | contig 199377 bp, 171 predicted proteins | sample 1588471 | NCBI WGS metagenome assembly OIZF01 (sample SAMN03283279) | human gut metagenome | biome: human-associated habitat; material: feces | host: Homo sapiens | place: Peru | collected 2012
GTAAGGTTCTTCGCGTTGCTTCGAATTAAACCACATGCTCCACCGCTTGTGCGGGTCCCCGTCAATTCCTTTGAGTTTCAACCTTGCGGTCGTACTCCCCAGGTGGATAACTTATTGCGTTAGCTGCGGCACAGAAGGGGTCAGACCCCCTACACCTAGTTATCATCGTTTACAGTGTGGACTACCAGGGTATCTAATCCTGTTTGCTCCCCACACTTTCGAGCCTCAGCGTCAGTAAAAGCCCAGTTGGCCGCCTTCGCCACCGGTGTTCCTCCGAATATCTACGCATTTCACCGCTACACTCGGAATTCCGCCAACCTCTACTTCACTCAAGAAGAACAGTTTCAACTGCAGTTTATGGGTTAAGCCCATAGATTTCACAGCTGACTTGCTCCCCCGCCTGCGCTCCCTTTACACCCAGTAATTCCGGACAACGCTTGCCACCTACGTATTACCGCGGCTGCTGGCACGTAGTTAGCCGTGGCTTGCTCCTTAGCTACCGTCATTTTTCTTCACTAAGAACAGGAGTTTACAATCCGAAAACCGTCTTCCTCCACGCGGCGTTGCTGCATCAGGCTTGCGCCCATTGTGCAATATTCCCCACTGCTGCCTCCCGTAGGAGTCTGGGCCGTGTCTCAGTCCCAATGTGGCCGTTCAACCTCTCAGTCCGGCTACTGATCGTCGACTTGGTAGGCCGTTACCCCACCAACTATCTAATCAGACGCGAGCCCATCCTTCAGCGCAATAGCTTTGATATATCAATGATGCCACCAATATATGTTATGCGGTATTACCGTCCGTTTCCAGACGCTATCCCCCTCTGAAGGGCAGGTTGCTCACGCGTTACTCACCCGTCCGCCACTCAGTCATATCAGATTTCATACCGAAGTAATCATTCGTCAAGCTTCGTTCGACTTGCATGTGTTAGGCACGCCGCCAGCGTTCGTCCTGAGCCAGGATCAAACTCTTAAAACTTTGTATTAATCATTCCCTTAGGAATGTACTAATCTTAATCATTCGAAACCTCTCAGTTCTCTCGAACCTGTCGTTTCATTACTGTTATTTATGTTCCGTAGAACATGGAGTTCAGTTACTCAATTATCTTAATCGGGTTCCTTACTTTTTCGTCGTTGTTTAATTTTCAAGGTCCTTGCCGTCTCGCTCTCTCGCTGACGACTTGTACATCTTACCACCTCATTACCCAATTGTCAACACTTTTTTTGAAAGTTTTTTCGTCTTTGAACACCCCTCCTTGTGTTCCGTATAATCAGTTATTCAAACTATCTACAATATCTGTGTTTTTCTGAAATTTTCTACACAATATATATAAAACAGCCCCTATTTTGAGCTAAATCACTATCGGTTTAAAATTCAATACTTTTTCAATCTTTTTAAAAATCATTATAATATCTTCATATTTTATTGTTATATCGAAAAATCTTATTGACTCATTTGTGACCGTCAACAGGTTTGCATTGTCATATCCCAAAGAAGCCGTGTTGTAATAAGCAACGGCTATGCCCACCAACAACACGACTACTGAAAACAACAACATATTTATTACATACTTCCTTGATTTCACACAATCATTCCTTTACATACTTCTCGTTTAACAACTGCCCGAGTGCATTGCCAAACAATCTCGCCGAATAACAGGCTTCATCCAAAGTATTTGCGTCCGTACCGACTTCAAGCAGGAACGAATAATGAGTTTCGTACATATTATACTTACGCTCTGAAAACAAAATCGGACGCATCAAACCGGGATAAAGTTCGTTAACCTTATTTTGAACCTGCAAATCAAATTTTAGATTTTCTTCCCAATCGGGAAAATTCTTTACCCTGTTATATTCGCAACCGGATATTATCATCATTCGAGCGGCTTTTTTGCCGTTGATTTTTGCAGTCGGTTTAACCTTAGTTTTGTTTGAATATGTAATATCATCACGGTGAACATCTATCGTAACTTCTATTGACGGATACTGCTCAAGATATTTTTCTATCGTTGCACGGGAGTTGTCGTATGATTTTGTGTAATCCTTATCGTGAATGGTTCTGTCGTGAATTACATTGAAGCCTTGTTTTTCAAGATAAGCCGTCAAATCATCTCCGACACGCACCATATTCCTTGCGGAATTGTTCGACCTCGCATCGGAGCTTATATAATAACCCGTATCCAAAAGAGAATACGCCTCGGTTGTGTGCGAATGATAAATAAGGACTGTCGGTTTTGATTTATCATAAATCGTTAAATCGGAACCTTGATTGAGCAATGCTTTAATATCAGGAGAATAGAACGATTTTGGTATCTTGGTTTGAATTTGCAAATTGCCGTACGACACGATTGTGCCACCGCCTTGATATGCTTCCTCACTTGTTTTGCCCTTTGATTTTGATTTCGTTGCTGTCTTTTTCGCCTTATTCATCAACCTTGCAATATCCGAGGGCGTCTGCTGAATATCCGTATAGTCCTTGCTGTCCTCGGCACTTATACTGTTCATCACTGACCTTTCCTCTTCAGGTACGGTGTTAGTAGTATTCTCCTCCGCAACGGAATTACTATTTGAAAATGTTGCCTTTGCATTGTTATATATCAAAACAGGTGATGAGAGTTTTAGCAAAGACAATGAAAATGCGGTAAGCGGTTTTTCAATCAGCGGAGAAAGATTAACGGTTATTCCAACTATTCCGAACAATATAATAGTATTAATTATTATAATTATAATATTCTTTTTCATTATAACACCATATATTAAACATTTTTACACATGTAATTATATGATGACAATGTAATCATTATCCCACAAGAGCCAACAAATCTTCAACCGACAGATTTTTTTGCAAGCAAACATTAATACCCATACCGATAAGTTTTGCACCCTGCTGACAAATTCTGTCAATCTCACGGGGAGTGACAAAAACATCGTCATTGCCATTGCCCGAAATTATCCCGGTGCTGACAACGGTTGGTATTCCCACGGCAATGACAGGCACACCGACAGTCGCTTTTGAAATTTCATGACGGTGATTACCTACACCCGAACCCGGAGAAATCCCCGAATCGGAAAACTGAATTGTTGTGCCGAGGCGATCTGCCGAACTTGCCGCAAGTGCATCAACAGCGATAACACATGACGGCTTGGTTTGATTGACTACACCTTTGATGATTTCAACGGTTTCAATTCCCGTGTCACCGAGCACTCCCGTGTTTATGCACGAAACGGGAAAAAGTGCAGGCAAGCCTATATTGCTTTCAAGATTGTCGGCTATATGACGGGTGGCAAAAATGAACGAAGAAGTTGACGGACCGAGAGAATCGGCAGTGATTCTTTTGTTGCCCAAGCCGACAACCAAAACAGAAGTTGCCGATTGCGGCATAACCGATTTGAGCACAGCCGAAAATTCATTAAGCCGTCCGTCTAAAATATCGGTGTCGTTAACAAAAGAATTTACATCAAGCACAACATACTTCCCGACAGGCTTACCGAGAGACTTGGCTCCGTTTTCGTTAATAACTTCAACGGTTGTGATATTATCATCCTCGGTAATTTTTACTCCGGACAAAGTCGTCTTTTCGTTTTCTTCATAACATTCTACTGCCAAATCTGTGCGATTTATCACAAAAAACACCCCAAAACTCACTATTTTTACTAAAAGTATGCCCAAAAATAAAAAAATGCTTGCATTTTACTTAAAGTTATGCTAATATAAATCAGCGTTAAAAAGAAATTAGGCAGAAATGCCTTTACATCCAGTTTCTCGATAAAGGAGTGAAAAAGAAATGGCAAACATCAAATCAGCAAAGAAGAGAGTTTTAGTAAACCAAACAAAGGCTGCTAACAACAAGGCTCGTAACACAGCTCTTAAGACAGCTATCAAGAAGGCTAACACAGCTATCGAAACAAATGCTGACGATAAGGAAGTTGCAGTTAAGGACGCTGTTAAGAAGATTGACCAAGCTGCTAACCACCACCTTATCCACAAGAATTGTGCTGCAAGAAAGAAGAGCAATCTTGTTTCAAAGCTCAACAAGGCATAAGCTAATATGATAAACATTTAAAGGTACCGATTCGGTACCTTTTTTGTTTTGCCTTAAATATCAAATTGAACATTATATTTTTTTATCCAAGTATAAATCTGCACAATATATGCAAGCACTTGCGGACCTCGCATAAGCTGACCGTACCACGGCTCACTCAAACTGTCGGGATTGTTCATCAAATCAGTTACGGAATTGGCATTGAGCATTTCGCAAAGCGGGCACTCTTTGTCATTCAAAACAGCTTTTACCATATCAATTACCGCTTCGGTATATTCAGGGTTAAATGTTTTCGGATAAGGACTTTTTTTACGCCAAGTAATTGCTTCGGGCAAATCGTTTTCAAACGCTTTTCGCAAAATTCCCTTTTCCCTGCCGTTATATGCTTTTATGCTCCACGGCATATTGTAGGCATATTCAACTATTCTGTAATCACAAAACGGCACACGAACTTCAAGCGAAGCTTCCATGCTCATTGCGTCCTTACGCATAAGAAGAGTTTGCATAAACCAATCCATATTGAGCACAAACATTTCACGCATACGCTTTTCGGTTTTGCTGTCTGTATCAAGCGTGCTCGTTTTTTTAACGGTTTGAAGATAAGCATTACGCATATATTCATCGCCGTGCGGCAAAAATCCATTTGCCAAAATGCTGTGGCGAACATCGGTTGTTCTGCTCCACGGAAAAGTATCTTCAAAAAGAATCTCTTTTCTGTGATACCACGGATAACCGCCGAAAATTTCATCCGCACATTCTCCGGACAAAGCAACCTTGTGGCTTTTGACAACCTCTTTGCAAAAAAGTAAAAGACTGCTGTCAACATCGGTAAATCCCGGGCAGCCTCGTGCAAAGGTACTGTCAACAAGTGCATCTGCTACATCACGGTTTGAAAGCACAATATTGTGATGGTCGGAATCGATGTAATCTGAAATAAGCCCAATATAGTCGCTGTCCTTGTTCGGTTGAAACAAACTTGCCTTAAAATATTTATCATTATCGACATAGTCAACGGAGTAAGTATCCAAAACATTGTTGCATTCTCCCATATAATCGGAAGCAACCTTTGAAATTATCGAACTGTCAAGACCGCCGCTTAAAAATGTGCAGACAGGAACATCGGACACAAGCTGTCGTTTGATCGAATCGGTTACAAGATAATGTATATATTCCTGTGCCTGAGCTTCGTTGTCGGTAAAATCCGATGCTTCAAGACGCCAATATGTTCCCTCGGATATTTTTCCGTTTTTGAAGTACATATACGATGCCGGCGGAAGTTCGCCAATATCACGAAAAACAGTTTTGCCTATCGTTTTTGCGGGTCCGAGCATAAATATTTCGTTGAGTCCGTCCTCATTGCAAACAGGTTCTATGCCTTTAACATTAAGCAGCGTGTCGATTTTTGAAGCAAAAGCAAACAATCCGCCTTTATGCGAATAAAAAAGCGGCTTAACACCTATTCTGTCACGGCAGAGAAAAAGTTCCTCGCTGTCCGTATTGTATATTGCAAAAGCAAAAATACCGTTGAGCTTTTCGGCACAGCGCTCCTGCCAAAGGTGAAAACTTTTCAGCACGACTTCGGTATCGCATGAAGTATCAAAAATATAACCGTGAAAACGAAGCTCACGCCTTACCTCCTCGGTATTGTAAATTTCGCCGTTATACACAATTATGTATTTGCCGAAACGCATAGGCTGTTTGCCGTTCTCAGGATCAATGATACTGAGTCGCCTGTGAATAAGAGCCGCACTTTTGCTTATATACTCCCCTCTCTCATCCGGTCCACGCATTTTGAGTGAATTGCTCACTCTCCAAATCATTTCCTTTTCCTGTCTTAAATCAATGTTATCGCAGAGTATTCCTGCAATTCCACACATATAAATCACCTCAGAATATACTATGCAATTTAAGATAAAAATTCCATCAAAAAAAGTCAAAACTTTTTTAAAAAAATGCTTGACATTAAGTAGCGTTTATGATATTATGTACAAGCGTTGAGGAAACGCTGGTGTAGCTCAGTTGGTAGAGCAGCTGATTTGTAATCAGCAGGTCAGGGGTTCAAGTCCGTTCACCAGCTCCAAAGGGAGATAACTTCGGTTATCTCCCATATAATATGGAAGAGTTCCCGAGTGGCCAAAGGGAACAGACTGTAAATCTGTCGTCAATGACTTCGGTGGTTCGAATCCACCCTCTTCCACCAGAAGAAAGAGTAATCGTTTCGGTTACTCTTTTCTTTATTTTATAGAAATTTCTTTTGTGGGTGGATTCGAGCCACACACTATCAATGCGACGGCTTGCGTAGCAAGCGAACTCTCGAGCATAGCTCGAGCCCACCCTCTTCCACCAAAAACCTTGAAAGCCTTATAAACAGGGCGTTTCAAGGTTTTTTCTTTGCCTAAAATCAACCGTTTTTATACGATTTTCAAACACTTATCAAAGCAAAAAGTATTAAAAAATACTATAAAATATCATTTAATTGTGTCAGATTTTGTGTCAGATTTTTTACCACAAAACAAAAAGCCTACCGCACAACAAATTGAAGTGCGATAGGCTTCTTTTTTTACGGCTTAATCAGCTTACCCTTTGTCGTTTTCTTTTGCAAACACAACAATGGTATCACAATCAATGTAAATAAATTATACTTTATTGCGAATTTGTATATTTTGCACTAAATATCCCTCTAAAAGTGGATAAAAATTGTTGACAAAGCATTATTGTATATGTAAAATATTTACAGAATATTATTATAAGAGGGGTAGTTATGGAAAAAACGAAAAAGAAAAATTCAAGCAAAAAGATTGCCAAAATCATTATATTAGCCATTGTTTTGATATTGCTGATTGCACTTGCATGCGTTATGACCGTATCGGGAAAGCATCGTTCAAATCCCGAACAAATACAAAGCTATGTAACCGACAACAAGTACATACTTGACAACACAGACATATCCGGTCACAGAAGCGGAGGCGGAATTGAGCCTGAGGAAACAATGCTTGCCTTCAAAAACTGTGCGGAAAATCCGGACTTTAATATAGATGTTTTTGAGTTTGATTTGCACATTACAAAGGACAAACAGCTTGTGCTTTTGCACGATGACACACTTGACAGAACATCAAACAGCGAGGAAATTTTCGGCGAAAAGAAAGTAAGACCCGAGGACAAAACATACGACGAATTACGCACTTTGAATATGGGTGCAAAATTTGAAACGGAGGACGGCGAAACACCGTATGCCGACCTCAATGACAATGTTCCGGATGATTTGAAAATACTCAAATTAAACGACATTCTTGACTACCTCATCAAACAGGGCGGCGGAAAATACAAATATATTATCGAAATCAAAAACGGTGAAGATTTAGGCAAAGAAGGCGTTGACATTTTGTACAGCACCTTAAAAGAAAAAGGCATTGTTGACAAAGTGGTTTTCGGCACATTCCATAAGGAAGTGAGTGCCTATGTTGACGAAAAATATCCCGACCTTGCACGAAGCACATCAATCCCGGAGGTTCTCGACTTTTGGAAAGCCGCACTCAAGGATGACGAAGACTATGTTCCGCCTTGCAATGTTTTGCAAATTCCGTTTTGTGCCCCGTACAAAAACTTAGGTATCAATCTCGGTACCGCACAAATGATAAACTATGCACACGAGCACAATATGGCGGTGCAATATTGGACAGTAAATGACGAGGACGATATGGAATACCTGATTGATATGGGTGCCGATTGCATAATGACCGACTATCCCGACAAGCTGTACAATATAAAAAACAATAAAAACGCATAATTAATAAACATCGGCGTAACTGTAACAAGGTTGCGGCGATGTTTTTATATATTCGATGATTACATCGAACACAGACATATAAATGCATATATTGATTTATTATAAGTTATATGTTATAATTTATAGGTTAAAATATATAAAGAGGTTTGGCATGCAAAAGTATCGGCTTGAAATAGATAACATTTTTGTTGAAAAAGGAAAACTGAATATTGAAGCCACAGCCGAATTTGAAATAAATCCGCTTGCAACAGTGCCCAAAATCAGACTGCTATTTTACGGACAGGGACAGACAAGACGCTTCCCTTTGCCTGTGCAGGAGTGCACAAAAGAAAATGGGATTTGCAAAGCCAAAGCACAATACAGCTACAATCTCTACTATCTGTTTTATGAGCAGACATTAACAGAGCCTGCCGTACTCACCTTTGATTTGGCATACGGTGCAAACGAATACGAGGCAGTTGATTTTACCGTAAAGAGCCATGACAACGAGCATTTAAAACTCGACGGCAACCGTGTAATTATTGACAACAAAATCAAATATCACAAGCAACATTTCGGCTTGCAGGATTTGACAAAGCGTTCAACATACACCATCACACTCAAAAAGCCGATCGTAAAACTTCTCAATATTTACTACAAAAAATATTGGAAAATGCCTGTCAAAATGAATCGAGTTACCTTTATATCCGGCAGACGCTCGGAACTTAGCGGCAACGAAAAATTCGTGTACGACAAGCTGAAGGACATCAAGGGGATTGATTTTCAGTTTTTGATGTTCAGCAGTGCCAAAGGGCATTATAATATTGAAAACATCAAAAGATTTTTTGAACTGTACACCACTTCACGAATTGTGATTGTTGACGACTATTTCAGAATGCTCAACATTGTACCGAAAAAAGACGATGTAAAACTGTTTCAGCTATGGCACGCCTGCGGTGCGTTCAAGACTTTTGGCTTTACCCGCATAGGCAAAGACGGCGGACCTCGCCAATGGGCAAAAAACCACCGTATGTACGACTATGCCGTGGTGAGTTCAAAAAACATTGCAAAGCATTATGCCGAGGGATTCGGTATTCCCGACAGTTGTGTACTGCCGAGCGGTGTACCGAGAACGGACATTTTCTGCGACAGCGGATACAAAGAAAAAACGAGGGCGGCATTTTTTGAAAAATATCCGCAATTAAAAAACAAAAAAATCATCCTCTTTGCTCCGACCTTTAGGGGCAAAGGTCAGATGAGTGCATATTACCCGACCGACAAATTCAACCCTAATGAGATTTGTTCGGCACTCGGTGATGAATACGCAATCATCATCAAATTTCATCCGTTTTGCAAGGAAAAATACAAGATTGAAGAAAAATACAAAGACCGAATAATCGACCTGTCAAACGCAGACGAATTGAACGACCTGCTGTTTGTAACCAATTTGCTCATAACGGATTATTCCAGCGTTGTATTTGAAGCATCGCTTCTTGACATTCCTATGTTGTTCTACGCATTTGACCTTGACGAATACATTGAAAATCGTGATTTTTACTATGATTTTAAGGAATTTATTCCGGGCAAAACCGTTTTTTTACAAGACGAGCTTATAAAAGCCGTGCAAAACAACGACTTTGAAAGCGAAAAGGTTGAAAAATTCAAGCATAAATTCTTTGACGATATTGACGGACAGTCGAGTCAAAGAGTGGCAAATAAAATAATTTCTTTACTTAATTTGGAGAATTGATATATGGCATTTAGTTCAAAAACCGACCCTGCATTGCAGGCACTTCAAACAGAAAATACATCAGCGGTATTTTCTCTCAAAAGAAACATTTTGACTCATTTTCAGGATTTCACAAGAGATTTCCAGTCAAATATGCACCACAAAGGCTATCGCCGCTTTATGGACAAGCTGATGGACAAGGAAATTCCAAAGGCTTACAGAGAGGCGGCAAAAGCTCCTGTTGACGAAAAGAAAGTTGTGTTTGTTGAGGTTAGACATCCGCAGGTTACAAACAGCATGCAGGTTATGTTTGACGAACTTGCAAACAACTACGACTACAACATCCACACTCACTTTTTGCTTACAAACGGCACAATCAGAGCCGATTTCAGAAAGCGTTGCCTTGATGCGGTAAAGGATATTGCAACGGCAAAATATGTGTTTATGAACGAGGCGTCAAACACAATGTCGGCAATGCCTCTCCGCCCCGAAACAAAGATTATTCAGCTTTGGCACGGTTGCGGTGCGTTCAAAAAATTCGGTTTTTCAACCGCAGATTTAATTTTCGGTGCATCAAAAGACGAACAGCTCAAGCACCCGTTCAACAAGAATTATTCGCTTGTAACCGTAAGTTCTCCGGAAGTCATTTGGGCATACAATGAAGCTATGAACATTGATGAGAGCAAAGGCATTGTTCAGGCAACAGGTTCAAGCCGTACCGACATTTTCTACAACAAGGAATTCCTCAAAGAAGCAAGAGAACATGTGTACGAGCTTGTTCCGCAGGCAAAGGACAAAAAAATCATTCTTTACGCTCCTACATTCCGTGGCAGAGTTGCAAAGGCAGAAACACCCGATATGCTCAACATCAAAATGTTTTACGAAGCACTCGGTGACGAATATGTTCTTCTTATTAAGCACCACCCGGTTGTTAAAAATCCTCCTGCTGTTCCGGAAGAATACAAGAACTTTGCAATGGATGTCGGCAACATTTTGAGCATTGAGGAACTTCTCTCAACGGCAGACATCTGCATTTCGGACTACTCATCTCTTGTATTTGAATACAGTCTTTTCGAAAAGCCGCTCATTTTCTTTGCATATGATTTGGACGAATATTTTGACTGGAGAGGCTTCTATTATGACTACTACGAGCTTGCTCCGGGTCTTATCGCAAAGACAAACTTTGAGATGATTGACTACATCAAGCACATTGATGAACGCTTTGACAAAAAAGCAATTCAAGATTTCAGATACAAATTTATGCGTTCGTGCGACGGTCACGCTACACAAAGAATCATCGACACTGTTTTTGAAAATCCCGAAGCACACAGAAAAGAGTGCAAGCATTTTGAACACTTCTACACCGTGCCAAAGGTTGAAAGCAGTAAAACTCCATACTTCAAGCGAGTTGAAAATGTCAAAAAGCAAAAGAAAAACGCAACAAAACTCTATGACGGCGTTAAAAACAGCGCACTCGAAAAAGGCAGTGTTATTGCACTCGACATCAAATCAAAAGAGGTCAAGACACTTGCAAAGGCAAACGGCATAAAACTTGTTAAATCAAGTAACCTTGACGAGGCAATTCCTGTCATCGCACAAAGCGAATACATCATCATTGACAAGCCGAACACCTTACTTGACGGCATTGAACTTCGTGAAGAAACAAAGGTTATCTACCTTCCTCCAAACGCATTTCCGCTCAAAACTTTCGGTTGCGACACAAAGGGATACAGAAGCGGACTCCGCAGAGAAATCTACGAAACAGCACCGCTGTTCAAGAGCGTTTCTGCCGTTACCGCACCAAGTGAAGCAACAGGCGAACTTTTCAAAAAAGAATTCGGCAAGGATGTCAAGGTTCTCAACATCGGTGACATAAAGACCGACATTTTCTTTGACGAAGCAAACAAGAAAAAAATCCTTGATAAGATTTACGAAACCAATCCAAAACTCAAAGGCAGAAAAATCATTGTTTACATCTCAACAAACGGTGAAGCGATTGACGATTCGGCTATGTACGAATATCTCTACAAGGACTATGTACTTCTTAAATGCTACACAAATCTCAACAATGCAACCGAAACATTAATTTACTATTCAGACAGTATTATTGATGTGAGCAATATGTTCAAGCCGTACGAACTTCTTTCTGTTGCAGATATTGCAATCGGCAACATCAACGCTCCTGTTTTGTCGTTTATGTCAACAGGCAAGCCTGTGTTCCTCTACACAAAGAACACCAACAAAGCACTTTCGGATATGGAAACGCTTGTTGATGTCAAGGAGGACATCAAGCTTCCTATATACAACAACATTGAGGATGTAATAAAACAAATTTTAAATATTGAAAACTACGATTATTCGGGTTATAATCAAACCAAGGACAAGTACCTTGCAAACTGCAACGGAAAGAGCCTTGAAAATTTGCTTAATCAATTAAAATAAATTAACAAAACAATCTTAATTTAAGGAGATATAATTATGACATACGGTGTTATTCTTGCCGGTGGTATCGGCTCAAGAATGGGCGGCGACAAGCCAAAGCAGTACCTTACCATTAAAGGCAAGCCTATCATCATCTACACTATCGAAAAGTTTTTGGTAGTGCCTGAATTTGAAAAAGTTATCGTTCTTTGCCCAAAGCAGTGGGTTGAGCACACAAAGAACCTCATTGAAAAGCACATTGCACCTGCAAAGGACAGAGTTGCTGTTATTGAGGGTGGCTCAACAAGAAACGAAACTATCATGAACGCTGTCAAACTCATTGAATCGGAAGGCAACCTCAACGACGACACAATCATTGTTACTCACGATTCTGTTCGTCCGTTCGTTACCCACAGAATCATTGAAGAAAACATCAAGGCTGCCGAGGAATTCGGTGCTTGCGACACAGTTGTTCCTGCAACCGACACAATTGTTGAAGCTATTGACAACGCAACAATTTCAAACATTCCTGACAGAAGCAAAATGTATCAGGGTCAAACCCCTCAATCATTCAAGGCTCTCAAACTCAAGAATATGTACGAAAGCCTTACAGACGAAGAAAAAGACATTCTCACAGACGCAGCAAAAATCTTTGTTATCAAGGGTGAAAAAGTTGCTCTTGTTCAGGGTGAAACCTACAATATGAAAATAACCTACCCTTATGATTTAAGAGTTGCAAAGTCTTTGTTGGAGGACGAAACCGATGATTAATACAATCTATCGCTTGGTAGCCCCAAGACGATTTGAAATTGCATTTGAGGACATCAATATGTTTGGCGAAAATGCAATTGTAAGACCTACAAATCTTTCTATCTGCAATGCCGATATGAGATATTATCTCGGCACCCGTGACGCAAAGGTTCTTGCCGAAAAGCTCCCTATGGCACTCATCCACGAGGGTATCGGCGAAGTTCTTCACGACCCGTCGGGCAAGTTCCAAACAGGCGACCTTGTTGTTATGGTGCCTAACTGCCCTACCGAAAAGGACGACTATATTGCAGAAAACTACTTGCGTTCTTCAAAATTCTGCGGTTCTTCTATGGACGGCTTTTTGCAGGAATTTGTTGAAATTTCTCCAAACAGACTTGTAAAACTTCCGCAGGACATTGACAGAAATGTTGCGGCTTTCACCGAAATTATTTCTGTATCCGTGCACGCAATCACCCGATTTGACAAAATTGCTCACGCACGCAGAGATGTAATCGGTGTTTGGGGTGACGGCAACCTCGGCTACATCACTTCATTGTTTTTGAAGTATATATTCCCTAAATCAAAAATTGCAGTGTTCGGCACAAACAGAGAAAAACTCAACGACTTTACCTTTGCAGATGAAACCCATCTTGTAAACGAAGTGCCTGACGGTTTTACTATGGACCACGCATTTGAATGTGTAGGCGGAAACGGCAGTCCTATCGCAATTGAGCAGATTATCGGACTTATCAAACCCGAATCCACTCTTTCTATTTTGGGCGTAAGCGAATATCCCGTGCCTATCAACACAAGAATGATTCTTGAAAAAGGCATCCGTATGTTCGGCACATCAAGAAGCGGCGTTGCCGACTTCAAAAAAACAGTTGATATGTATGTTGAACATCCTGAAATTATCGACTATCTCGGCAATCTTGTAAGCAGTGTAAATGTTGTGAGAACAACAACCGACATCAAAAACGCTTTTGAGAAAGACACCCAAAAATCATTTGGCAAGACCATAATGAAATGGGAAGAATAATATGATATTTTTTGTTCTCATTCTTCTGCTGTTGATTTTCAACAAAACGGAAATAAGCAAGCCGGGTGAATTCAACAAAGATTATATTTCGCCCGACGGCACGCTGGCAGTCAAAGGCATATTTGTTGCACTGATTTTGTTGAGTCACGGCAAAGGATATATTGAACTCGGCGGAATTTATGACGAACCGTATATCGCCCTGCAAAGTCATCTTAACCAAATGGTAGTTGCAATGTTCCTGTTTTATTCGGGCTACGGTATGATGGAAAGCATGAAGAAAAAGCAATTTGCCTATGTCAAATCCATTGCAACAAAGCGTTTTCCAAATCTACTGCTGAACTATGATTTGGCTGTTCTCTTATTTTTCGTTTTAAGCTACATCATCGGCAAACCGCAAACAGTTAAAAATCTGCTGATTTCATTTACTGCTTGGAACGGTATAGGCAATTCAAGCTGGTACATTTTTGCAATACTCGCAATGTATGTTGCAACGCTCATAGCATTTATACCAAAAAAATTCAATGAGAGCAAAGCTGTCGAATTTATTTCGCTTGTCATCTTAACAGCACTCGGAATTGCTCTTGTGATTGCGCTTAAAAAAGCCGGTAAAGAGGGTTTTTGGTACAACACAATTATTCTGTTCCCTCTCGGATTTTGGTACAGCTATTTTAAGAATACCATAGAAAAAATACTGATGAAAAACGACATCATATATTCAAGTATTCTTGCTGTTGTTGTCATTGCATATATTTTTGCATATCTTCACAGATTTGACAAACTGCTGATATACGAAATATGGGCAATGCTGTTTTGTGCACTTACGGTTATGCTGACTATGAAAATCTCGCTTCAAAATGAGATACTGAAATTTCTCGGCAAGCACATCTTCAGCATCTATATTATCCAAAGAATACCGATGATACTTCTTGACCATTACGGATTATCAGGCAGGCACAAATATGTCTTCCTCATTGTATCGTTTGCAATCACAATTGCAATGGCACTTATATTTGACTTTATAACAGGTAAAATATCAAGTGCGATTTGGAAACCTAAAAAAACACAATAATAAAAAAAGATATGACATAAGCCACATTTAACTTATGCCATATCTTTTTATTTTGCAAAAAGTTTAACCGAAAATATTGCGATACCGAGAATGACAAGGATAACGCCGGTTACACGATTGAGCGTTTTAGGCTTTGCCTTATTGGCAAACAGAGCCGCAACCTGAGCAAAAACAAGTGTGCTGATTACGCACACAACAAGTGCCAAAGTATCGGGTTTGCCGCCTATTGCGAAGTGACTGACGCATCCCGTAAGAGCGGTTACGCTCATAATAAAAACGCTTGTTCCGACAGCGGTTTTAAGTTCATATCCAAGTACCGAGGTGAGCACCAAAAGCATCATCATTCCGCCGCCGGCACCGATAAATCCGCAAATAAATCCAACCATTGCACCGCAAAGCACGGAGCGAATCGCCTTTTGCTTAGCCGTTGCTGTTTGAAACCGCTTTTTTGGTTCCATAACCGGCTTTACAATAAATTTAACACCGAGCAAAAATGTCATAAACACGGAAAAACTGCCCATTGTTGTCCTCGGCACAATGCTTGCAACATAGCTACCCACCATTGTAAAGCACAGAACGGACGCCATCATAATAAGTCCGTTTTTTATATCAAGGTTTTTATTTTTTCCGTAAGTATAAGCAGACACGGCACTTGCCAAAACATCGCTTGCAAGAGCAATACCGACCGCCATATACGAATCCATATCCAAAAATGTGATAAGCACCGGACTGATAACCGCAGCGGCACTCATTCCGGCAAAGCCCGTACCAAGCCCTGCACCCACACCGGCGATTATGCAAATCAAAATTTTAAACAGCATACAATCATCTTCCAAATATATATAAAAGGTATTATATAGCTTAAAAACTCACCCGTCAAGACAAAAATCAACCCCGACCGCAAAGTCGGGGTAAAGTTTACAGATTATTAAAACAAACTTAATGCTATATTAAAACAAATGACGGTGTACGATAACTTTGGTTGTCAACTTCTTGTGTTTCGCAATAGCGTTTTGCCACGCTTGAAGCACTGCCGTACAATGTAAACTGCTTTGACACAAACGAGCCTCCATTTGCTGAAACTGCGCCGAACGCCATTGAGCAAATCCTTCTTACAGAATCGGGAACGGTTGCACTGTCGAGATTTTTGCAATCGAGGAATGCCAGCTCACCGATGAACACAAGACCTTTGTTCAGCTTTACGCTCTTAATATTTTTTGCACCCGCAAAAGCGTGCGGAGCGATATATCTCACGCTGTTTGGCAAGGAATAAGCCGTGCGTGATGATGCAGACGGATAAACGATAATCTCCGACTTTTTCTTGTTAAAGAGCACACCCGATGTTGCAGAAAAATACTTGCTGTCGTTGTTGACCTTGAATTTTTCAAGTTTCTTATTGCCCAAAAATGCCTGATTGCCGATATATTTCACATTTTTAGGAACGGTCACAGTCTTTAATTTTGAATTCTTAAACGCTGTATCGCCGATAGTCTTGAGGCTTGACGGCAAAGCGATTTTTTCAAGTTTTGACTTTCTGTCGCCAAAATCAAACGCACCGTCAGCAATAACAGTTGTTCCGTTTTTGACCTTTACACTCTTTTTGCCGTAAACACCCTCGCAAAGATATTTGCCGATGTATTTTGCATTTGAAGCGGTTTTTGCATTATTTTTGTAGAACTTTGTGCCCTTAAATGCGTCTTTGCCGATTCGCTCGATTCTGTTGCCGAGTGTGATTTTCGTGATGTTTTTGCTGTTTGAAAAAGCGTCTTTGCCAACAAATCTTACGCTGTTCGGCAAGGTTACGGTTTTGATTTTGCCGTTTGATGACACAACCTGTGGCATAACGGCGCCGTCGGCAATTCCGATTGTTCCGTCTTTTACAGCAAGTTTTTTGCCGTACTTGTCCGAATCACAGGCAACAAGGTACTTGCCGATATACACAACATTTTTCGATTTCATCTTGCTATTGTATATTTTTGTGTTGTAAAACGCATTGAGACCTATGCTTCTCACCTTTGTGCCAAGTGACATAGAAGCAAGATTTTCGCAATTCTCAAATGCCCCCAAACCGATTTTTACAACACCGTTCGGCAAAGTTACCTTTTTGAGCGCCTTGTTTGAATTGAAAGCATTATCACCGATTTCGCTAACCGTAAGTCCGTTTATTTTGCTTGGAACATCAAGGGTTTCGGCACTGCCGTAATATTTTGTGAGGCAAGCGGAATTTGCAGAAATCTGCAAAAATTCCCAATCGCCCGATTTTTCGTTCCAACAAAATTCGCCTGTTTCCTTGTTGTCAATCCACGGAGTTGATGCGTTTGCCACAATGCCAACACCCATACACGACAACGCAATGATGACGGATAATAAAACGCTGATTGTTTTTTTCATAAAAACCTCCAAGTTGTTGTAATCGCATATAAAATAAATATATGATATATTTTAACAATTCAACTTTATCAAAAATTGTACACAAACGCAACTGTTTTGTCACTATTAATCATCAAGTTTGTCGTACTTTTTGATTTTGCTTTTGATAATAAAAAACACTCCCCAAAAAATAGCGGATGCTACACCATAAGTTACAGCGTATACAATAATTACATCGCTTTTATTAAGTGATCCCGAGCCATCATAGATAATAGCTGCAAATATACATTCATATATACCCGTAGCAAGCAGTGCGATTGCGATAATAAGAATAATTTTATTAACAACTTTAAGTACTTTCAATTTTTTTGGGTTCATAAAAACACCTCGTTTCGTTTTACATCACTTTGTTTTATATCTGATATTTTTCCAGCTCTGATTATCGTCAGGTTCTTGAGATGTAAAGGTTGCGTGTTGGTCAGGCTTGTAGTCAAAATTCTGTTTTTTGTATGATTGAACAAAAACATAATATTTTTTGTTTCGCTTCAAGCCCTTAATGGTTGCGGAAGTTTTGTTTTTGCCCTTGATTTTCACCTGTTTTACATAGCATGTGCCCACTTCTCTGTTCTCGTGGTTGCCGCTCATAACAGTAACAATATAGCCGTCAATATCGTACTTTTTGCCGACTTTTTTCCACTCAACCTTAAAGCCGTTTTTGATGCCCTTAACGCTTTTTGTTTTTACATTTGGCGGATAAATCTCAAAGGTGCGACCTGCCTTGCCTGAATAGTCGCCCTTGAATTTTACAATAACCTTATGTCTGCCGATTTCTTTGCAAGTGCCGATGTATTCAACATCATAGTCCACACCCTCTGTAAGACGATTTTGCTCATCAATCCACACATAAACAGTCGGTTTTATTGCCTTGCCTGTGTACACAATATGGTTGCAGTACTTATTCGGGTCGGAAGTAAAATTAATATTACCGGTTTCCGGAATTATCTCAACATCTTTTTTCTCACCGCAGATTTTGCATTTCAGTCCCTTTTCACCTTTTTCGCATTGAGCTTCCATTACCGAATACTTGCTTGGCTCAATGTATTCCTCATATTCGCAAATATGATACGGTATGTACTCATCATCGGCAAAAACAGTTGTGCCCGAAAATGCACACAGCACAGTTAGCATTGCCAAAAAAATGCTCGTTAACTTTTTCATGGTAACACCCTAATTTAACCTTTCTGAATTAATTGACAGGCGAACAAAATTCGCTCCTACGGCCTTTTATTTTGTTTTGTACTGCTTGATAGGTAGGTTTTTGAATAAATCATATCCGCCTGAGGAGAATGTTTCACTATTTCTCTTTCTGTAATCAAGAGGAGCTTTTTTGTAGGTTTCAACAAAAACATAGTATTTGTGATTACGCTTCAAGCCTTTGACAGTTGCAGAGGTTTGCTTTTTGTTTTTGATTTTGACGGTTTTTGTTATGTTCAAAGACGAATTTTTGTCTTTGTAATTGCCGTCATAGATTGTAATTTTATATCCGTCAAATTGACCCGATGACTTTTTCCAAGAAATTTTGTAGCCGTTTTTAATTCCCTGAACGCTTTTGATTTTTACTTTTTTAGGGAAAATGCTGAAATATCTGTTTATATACCCTGCATAATCACCCATAAAACGCACAGTTACTCTGTATCTCGAAACATTTATTCTTTCGCCGACATATTCAACGGTATAATCCACACCCTCAACAAGCAAATCGCCGTTTTCTTTGATGCAAATTACCTTTGGCATTTTTTGTTTGCCGTTGTAATAATAACTATCTTTGCTCAAATTAACATTTGGGCAAGTGATTACTTCAACATCCTTTTTCTCGCCGCAAATCTTACATTTTTGACCTTTTTCACCGTCAAGCCAATCTGTTCCGCCGTACAAGCCTCTAACAAATTTTCCCGGCTCAACATATTCCTCATATTCGCAAATATGGTATGGTATATATTCATCATCGGCAAAAACGGTTGTGCCCGAAAATGCACACAGCACGGTCACCAATGCCAACAACAGACTCAATATTTTTTTCATAATATCACCTCTAAATCACATTATTTGGCAGATTTAGCATCAAGGCGCTTCAATAACTCTTGTTACCTCATTCTTGCCATTGCTGTATTTAATTTTAATTAAGCACAATATGTCACATCCGGCAGAAGCTACATTTCCGTTTTCATCAAGCAATTCACGGCTATATTCAATCCACAAATACCCGGTGCAGAAAAGTTTTTTGTATGTGACAATTTCGACATTGCTTTTATTGATTTTGTAATAGTCATCGTCCGTAAATTGGCACAATTTGTTCAGAGGTTGAGATATATTGCAGTCCTCTTTGCTTCCCGAATATGAAATTGCGGCTTTTAGCTCATTGAAAATCGGTTCAATTTGTTTGATTTTCTTATCATTTAACTCGGAATTTAATGTTTCATACGCAATCACGCCAAATGTTTGCCTGTATTTCTTATTATCATTATACGCATCACTTTTGGGCAAAAGAAAAGCACATATACAAACTGCAAAAGCAACAAATATTAAGGCTAAAGGAACAGCCGCCTTTTTCATCAAATCACCTCAAATTATACTACATAGGCAGATATTGTCTACCTATAATTTTATGTACTTCTCACCTTGATAATATCATACTTATATAAAATAATCAACATCAGAAATCACTCAATAGATTTTTCACAAAAAACCTCCTTTCTTACAAAATTCAACCCATCATATATAACACTTCAGAAGCTAATTTAGGTTACAAAATTTTACAATTTTTTTGTAATATTTTCTGCGTACGCAATAAGAGTTTCTTTGTCTATTGAATCTGCACCTATATCAAACCAATAAGTGCCGTCGTTCCAAGTGATGTACAAATTTTTGCCCTCACCATAAATATAAGCCTTATTACCGTTTATAAGAGTTCGTTCAAAATAATGCTCATTATCTATTGTGATAGAAGCGCTCATCGTATCTTGGCTAAAAACGAGTTGTTCTCCGTTTTCATTTCTCCAAAGACAAAAAACTCCATAGTCATTTCTGTCATATTGAACGATTTTGAAGCCGTCGGGTACTGTTTTTAGGGTGTATTCAGTTTTTATAGTTTCATCATCGAGCTGTGAATCTTTAGTCAAATCGATAGAAACATATCCCGGAAAAAGGGTTTCAACAAAGTCTATAATTTTTCGTCTTGAAGCAGATACCGACATCAAGCCTGTAAACATAACAATGATTGCAACTACTGCGGCAATGAGCGATTTTGAAATTTTACGGCGGATTGAAAACTTAATCAGGTGCTCTTTTGAAACAAGTTTTGACATTTTCTTTTCAAATTTCGGTGAAAATTCAAAAGTAAAAAACGACTTGTCAAGATAGCCTGCGTATTCGATTTTTTCAGCTTCGATAAAAGCATTTACAAACAGTTCCTTATTCGTCATTTTCATTTGCCCCCAAGTTTTCAATCAGCAACTTTTTGCCACGCACAAGCTGTTGCTTTACGGTTGACACCTTTCTGCCGAGTAGTTCGGCAACCCTTGAAACAGGCATATCGCTGACATAATGATAAAACAGCACATCCTTGTATTTTTCGTCCAAATTTACAATAGCATTTACAACTTCGTCATAGCGTTCTTTTACATCAAGACTTGCGAAAAAATCATCATCTGAAACGACATCAAAATTTTCTATATCCACAGTCTCGTATCTTTTATTTTTGCCAAGCATATTAATCGCCGTGTTTTTTGTTGCCTTAAGCACATAAGACAATGTTTGCACCGAAGCCACCTCACCTATCGAATCCATATTCTTTGCAATACCGATAAAAGCATTATGTACGGCGTCCTCGGCATCTTCATTGTTATGAAGCACCGACAAAGCGACATACATCATACGGTCACGATATTCATAATAAAGTTGTTCAAATTTTGATTTATTTTGCTCATCATCAATGAGCATCATATAAAATGCCAGCATAAAATTTACCCTTCTACTATATACAACACTTCATACACCAAAAACGGTTACAAAAAACACAAAATTTTTCGGTAGCAAAAAGCGGCTCTGCTTCCATTAAACAGAGCCGCAAATTATTTCTATTTTTTCTTAATCTTATTAAGGCGCTTATTGATTGTGAGAATTTGCTCTTTTGTGAACTTTCCGCCGAGCATCGAGAATGCACGCTTGAGTGCAAATCCCTTGGCAATGTCGAGCATAGTTTTGTTAATCTTGAAGCCCATCACCGACATACCGCCTGAAGATTTTTCTTCTTTCTTTTTCTTCTTTGGCTTATCGGGTGACGAAAGTGCCTTTTTGAGCATCGGAATCATACTGAGAAGCACGATTTTGCCTCTAAAGGTTGCCATAATATCGCCCAAAGTGTCGTTTACGGAAAGGTAGCCCGTAGGGGTGTCAATCTCAAACCAGTTGATAACTGCACCCTCCTCTGCCATTCTGTAAGCCTCGTTGAAAGTGTCAACCTTTTTGATAACAGCGGTGTCCTCGCACTCACCTGCTTTTGCAACAAGTGCGGTTTCGCCTGCATTTTCAACTTCAAAATGGAAAAACGGATACTTGCCCTTTGTCTGCTTACCTACACTTTTGCCGTTTGCAAAAAGTTCAACCTCGTTTTGATTTGAATAAACGGTAACTTTGGTTACAAGCTCAACTCGGTCAACATATCTCTTTGAGCAAATATGCACCATAGGCTTGTCCGAAAGCCAAGCCTGATAAGCATAGAAACTGTCCTTTTTGTACTTGCGGTCAAAGGTCACAAGACCCTTGTGATTCATACCGTTTTCACCGCCCTCGCTTCGTGCGTCTGCGGCGAAATCAAACATATTCCAAACATGAGTTGCCCACAAATACGGACGGTCGATAATCTGCTTGATTACCTCCTCGTGATAATACGCCTGATATTCCTCGGTGTAGTCGCCCTGTTCGGGAGTTGAGGTGTGCCAATTAAGTGCCTCGCAACCGTATTCACTTATACCGATTGCCCTGTTTGGATATTTTTTGTGGAAATCATCAAACCATGGACCGTACATTGAAACATTACCGCCGTACCAACCGAAATAATGGTTATACGACAAAATATCGGAAATGTGCACATATTCCTCATCTATGCCGCACATTGTGAGTGCCGCAAGAGTTGTCGGTCGGGTTTTATCGAGTGAATGAGCAAGGTCGTTGAGCATTTTGTGATTATCAATCAAACTCTTGTCACTTGCTCCGCCCATGGTAATCTCGTTTGACAATCCCCAAGTGACGATACACGGATGGTTATAATTTTGGCAGATAAGCTCGGTCATCTGCCTTCTTGTGTTTTCAACACCGTTTGGCATATGGCGGGAAATATACGGAATTTCCGCCCAAATCACAAGTCCCCTTTCATCGCACAAATCATAGAATTCCTGTGCGTGCTGATAGTGAGCAAGGCGGATTGTGTTTGCGCCCATTTCGCAAATAAGGTCAACATCTTCCTTGTGGTGCTCATAGCTGAGAGCGTTGCCGATTTGCGGTCTGTCCTGATGACGGGAAACACCACGAAGCGGATATTCCCTGCCGTTGAGAATGAAGCCTTTTTGTGCGTCAACCTTGAATGAACGAACGCCGAATTTTGTGCTGACTTCATCAACAGCCACGCCGTCAACAACAAGGCTTGCTTTGAGCGTGTAAAGATACGGGTCAATTGTTCCGTTCCAAAGGCGGACATTTTCTATAACAGCCTCGACAGTCGGATTTTTGCCGTTTGCGGTTTTTGTGCAAACAACCTCGCCGTCTGCGATAATATCAAACTGAACCTCACCGTCTGCAAATGCCTGCATAGTGATTTTTGCGTTTTTGCCGTCAACAACAGGGGTCACCATAATACCCGGTGCACCGTAATAGTCCAAATCAAAATGAACCTTTGGCACGCCGATAAGTTTTACACTGCGATAAATTCCGCCGTAAAATGTGAAATCAGCCTGCTGTGGATAAACAAAATCATTTGGCGAATTGTCTGCTTCAACAACGATTGTGTTGCTGTCCTTTATGCCGTCAAGTTTTGCCCTGAAGGTTGAATATCCGCCGTGATGAACTGCTATTTCCCTGCCGTTGAAAAGCACCTTTGCGCTTGAATTTACACCGTCAAACTGAATGTAAACTTCCTCGCCGTCAGGCATATCGGATTTTGCAATTTCCTTTTGATAAATGCAAGTGCCGCGATAATAATCGTTTCCACCGTCCTGACCGTCTGTGCCGTTCCAAGTGTGAGGCAAATTGACTGTTTCTGTTTTATTTTCTTTGGTAAATGACCAATTTTCGTTTATTGTAATGATATTTCTCAAAATCATTCCTCCGATTTTTTATCTTTAATATTGTACAAAAAGTGCATACTGCATAAGCAAATAAGTGCGCCGATAAGCGGCAATGCACCCGTCATAGTGTAGATTTTTTCAGGTACGCCCTCTGCCTGTGAAAGTGCATCGAGTTTTTCGCTGTATCCTGTCAAATCAAGTGAAAGAGCGATGATTGAAGCACCTACGCCCTGTGCAATCTTTCTGAAAAGAGAATAGGTTGCGTAAATCGAGCCTTCCTCTCGTCTACCTGTTTTTTCTTCTTGATAATCGATACAATCGGCAACAAGTGCCCACATAAGAGTGAGATAAAAGCAAGTGCCAAACATCGAAACACCGATGAATGCAATCCAAACATAAGGGTTGTCAAATCTTACAAAAGTTGCAATGCCTGCCGCAACGGCTGAAATTGCAAACGGATAAGTGCAAAGCTGTTTCTTTGTGAACTTCTTGAGGAGCGGTTTTGTGATAACGATACCCAAACCGATCGGAAGTCCTGCGATAATCGTTGCAATCGGGATAATTTTTGTGTTTTTGAAATAGCACATAAACACATATTGCATAGAATTTGTAACGGTCATCATCAACGCAAGGTAAGCAACCGAAGAAATTGTTACGCCCATCATAGGCTTATTCTTGAAGAACGAAGCAAGAGTTTTGAAATAATTGAACTTTTGCACATTGTTAACCGTAGGCTCAACTCTTTCTGTTGTGAGTTTACGAAGAAGAATAAACGATACGAAGCCGATAAGTCCCATTACACCCACAATATAGATGAACACATTGCCTCGTGGATTTGAAGTTTTTGAATCGTAAACAAGCTTCGGGAGCAAAACCATTACCGGAATTTGTGCTAACATTGCGCCGACACTTCGCCAAGTTGAAAGTGACGAACGCTCATCCGACTGCGTTGTGATTACAGACTGCATTGAGCCGTAAGGCACATTTACACTTGTATAAGCAACGCTCCACACGCAGTAAAGACCGAGGCACATTGCGATTTTGAGTGCATACGGTGCATTTGGCGCATAGATGAACATAAGAATACTTGACACAAGAAGCGGCAGACTCGCCCACTTAATCCACGGCTTAAATTTGCCGTCTTTGCCCGGCTTTGAAGCGTCACAAATGCCGCCGATAATCGGGTCGTTAATTGCATCAAAAATCTTTGCAAGTAAAATAATGATTGCAAAATGCTTTGCCTTAATGCCCATACAGGTGACATAAAACACCATAAGATAGTTGTTGATGAAAGCGAAGCTCATATTACAACCGAAATCACCGAGACCGTATCCTATTTTGTCACGCATACCGAAAGGTCTGACTTCCTTATTTTCCATAATTTACCCCTTTATTATTCTTGTTTATATAAATTTATTGTTTTTCACCCGATTTGTTGAGCAACTTATAAAACAAATATGTTATCAAATAACCGAGCAACGCACCCAGCGTATTGTTGATTACATCATCGGTTTCGCTGACGCCGAGAGAAAAAGCATACTGCACCGTCTCTATAACAAAGCTGAACAGAAAAGCGAAAACAAAAAACATCCACGGCTTTGTCTTTTTGTTTTTATTAAAACAAGCATATACACAACCGAGCGGATAAAACATTGCAATGTTCATAACTATAACTCTAATCCACTCCTCGTATCCTGTATCAAAATAGAGTTTTAATGAGCGAAAAGGTTCTAAAACAAGTTCTCTTGTTTCACCGCCTGCCCTGATTAAAACAGACGGATACAGTGCAATGACAACACACAACACAAAGGCAATGCCCACAATAAAATTATTTTGTTTTTTTGACTGATACAAAAATTTGTAAACCGAACAGAGAATTGACAAAACAACAAGTGACAGCAAAACAATAGTTTTATCCGTTCAGTAAATAGTGCGGATTATATCCCCCATATGTCACCTCGTTTGTCAAAAAAGGACATTGAGATACTTCAAGGTATCAACAATCTTTTTTTGGTATTTTGCCTGTTCTTCTTTTCTTATCTTTTCCGTATTTTTAACAACTATTGACGGAGCGGATGAAAAAATCTTCAAAAATTTCTTTTGAGTATCCTTATCGAGTGAACGCCATGCCTCTACACCGCCCTTAAGTGACGGAATAATATTATTTTTGACATCAAGGAGACCTTCTTGATTGATTCCCGCTATCACAACATCAAAAACCTCGTCAAGTGCCTGCTCCTGCTCATCGGTGAGATTATCCACCAAGTCGTGCAAAATGCCGTCATTAAGTTTACCGACCGGCGTAAGATCATCAACTCGCTTTAACTTTCTGCCGTCAAACTGCCACGAATACAAATCGTGCTGAAGCGGACCGAGAACCTGGTCACTTTTAATTACGGTATAATCATAATCATGTGCAAGCATCATACCGATAAATGACGATTGCGGCACAAAGTGACGATATTTAGGGAGCATTTCGGCATATGCCTCGCTCTCAAGATACGAATAATCCCAAAAACCCGGACCGTCATTGTTGTATACTTTTATTATTCTATCCCTAATCTCTTTTTTGCAAAACAGGGTTGCATATTGAGCAATGAAACCACCTTTTGAATGACCGCAAACTATGATGTTTCCGCTGAATCTGTTTGCCGCTTTTTCAAGATATTCCGTTGCAAACATATTGGACGGAATACCTTTTTTAGTAAGAATATCAATATCCTCTTTCCAGCCGATAAGGGTATCGTCTGTACCCTTGAAAAGCACAACAACATCTCCGTTAGGGAGCAAAAATGTTGCCGCCTCAAACTGAACGGCAGGCTTTTTTTCATAAATACGAACGGCAGAAACAACTTTCATCTCGGCAAAACGCTTTTTCGGAGCCATTGCCATCATAACCTCGCTTATGCACTTTTGAAGAACTAAACCGACAGGCTCATGCTTTCTGCCTCGTAAGTCAAATATCTTGTTTGCAACCTCATCATACGGCACGGGTTCGTCATCAAAACTGTCCGAAACGACAAGGTCCAGAGGCATATAATACATATCGCAAAGAGCAACATTGTCTGCCTCGCCGAACGGAACATCGCAAAACGAGGTGTCGCCGTACTTTTCTATATAATCAATAACATTAGGCATAAAAACCACTCCATTTAATGTAAATATATATTGATTATAACAAAAAGATTACACAATTTCAATCAAAAAACTATGTAATTTGTACAAATACTGCTTATTAACAGTAAAATCCTGCAATATGCCAAAGAGAACGACAGAAAGTGACACATATATAATGTAATATTATTATATATTATATAAGTAAAAAAGCGATTCGAAAATCGAATCGCTTTCAAAATTCCTATTTGATTACTTTAATCTTGGCTTAATTCTGCGCTTTTCTTCCTTATGCTTCTTATCTGCTTCAAGAGCAGCTTCTGCAAGCTTTGCAGGAGAACCGCAGCACTTCTTATACTTCAAGCCGCTTCCGCATGGACATGGGTCATTTGGACCAATCTTCTTATCCTTACGGATTGTAACAGCCTTTGCAGTTTCAGGATCTTCGCCGCCTGAAGTTGTTGAAGTAACCTGTGCAACAGCCTTACGCTGAACATCCGACTTATGGATAGGCATAAGTGTGAGCATCATCTTTGCTGTATCTTCTCTGATGAGTGATGTCATTTCATCAAACATATCGTATGATTCCATACGGAAGATAACAACAGGGTCTTTTTGAGCATAAGAGCGAAGGTGGATACCTTGCTTCAAGTCTTCCATAGCGTCAATGTGATCCATCCAATATGTATCAACATTTCTGAGGATAACCATTCTTTCAAAGTCTTGGAACATATCGTAACCGAGTACTTTTTCCTTTTCTTCAAGAATCTTATGACCTCTGTCTTGGAGAAGTTCAACTGTGTCGGCAATTGTGAGTGACTCAACATCCTTGAAGTCATCATCAGTTGCAATGTTCCAATCCTTGTACTTTTCACGGAGACCGTCAACATTCCAGTCAGCCTTTGAATCGCCTGTGAAATAGTTTGTAACGGTTTCTTCGATATTTGTATCAAGCATCTTGTTAACGGTTTCTGTAAGGTCAACACCGTCAAGAACCTGATCACGCTGGCTGTAAATAAGCTCTCTTTGACGGTTCATAACATCGTCGTATTGGAGAGTGTTCTTACGGATAGCAAAGTTCTTGCCCTCTACCTTTTGCTGTGATGACTCGATTGTCTTTGAGATAAGACGAGATTCGATAGGCATATTCTCATCATCTGTGAGCTTGCTCATCATCTTCTGCATTCTGTCGCCGCCGAACAAACGCATAAGGTCATCTTCAAGTGAAAGGAAGAACTGGCTTGTACCCGGATCACCCTGACGACCCGAACGACCACGGAGCTGATTATCGATACGGCGAGCATCGTGTCTTTCTGTACCGAGAATGAACAAACCGCCTGCTTCTCTTACCTTATCTGCTTCGTCCTTGATTTCTTCCTTGAACTTAGCTTCAAGCTCGATAAATGTCTTACGGGCACGAAGAATATCCTCATCATCTGTTTCACCGAAGCCTGTTGCTTCTCTGATTTGCTCATTTGTGAATTCCATCTTCTTCATTTGAGCCTTTGCAAGGAATTCTGCGTTACCGCCGAGCATAATATCGGTACCACGACCTGCCATATTTGTTGCGATTGTAACAGCACCGAACTTACCTGCCTGTGCAACAATCTCAGCTTCCTTTTCGTGGTTCTTTGCGTTGAGCACCTTATGCTCAATGCCCTCTTTCTTCAAGAGTTTTGAAAGTTCCTCTGACTTTTCAATGCTGATTGTACCTACAAGAACAGGCTGTCCTTTTGCGTGGCATTCTTCAATCTGCTTAATTACATTGTAGTACTTGCCCTTTTCTGTTTGGAAAATAACATCAGGCTTGTCCACACGGATAACAGGCTTGTTTGTTGGAATTTCAACTACATCAAGCTTGTAGATTTCGTCAAATTCGTTTGCTTCTGTTGAAGCTGTACCTGTCATACCGGAAAGCTTCTTGTACAAACGGAAGTAGTTTTGGAATGTGATGGTTGCAAGAGTCTTGCTCTCGTGTTCAACCTTTACGCCTTCCTTAGCTTCAAGAGCTTGGTGAAGACCTTCGTTATATCTACGGCCTTCCATAATACGACCTGTAAATTCGTCAACGATTTTAACCTGACCGTCTTTAACTACATAGTCGATATCTCTTGTCATAACACCGTGAGCCTTAATAGCCTGGTCGATGTGGTGACGGAGAGTTGTATGTTCAATATCCATAAGGTTGTCAACCTTAAAGAATGCTTCAGCCTTTTCAACACCGCTCTTGAGGAGTGTTGCTGTCTTTGCCTTTTCGTCTACTACATAGTCGCCTTCATAAGCTTCTTCTGTATCCTGCTTGTCATCGGTTTTTGCAACCTTTGTCATTGTAAGAGTGTTGGCAAAAATATCTGCCTGACGGTAAAGGTCTGTTGAAGCATCGCCCTTACCGGAAATAATAAGAGGAGTACGAGCCTCATCGATAAGAATCGAGTCAACCTCATCGACAATAGCAAATGAATGACCTCTCTGAACCTTACGCTCTTTGTAAGGAACCATATTATCACGAAGATAGTCAAAGCCCATCTCGTTGTTTGTGCCGTAAGTAATATCGGCATTGTAAGCCTCTTGACGCTCTGCGTCGCTCTTTTCATGAACGATAAGACCTACGCTCAAGCCGAGGAAACGGTAAATTTTACCCATCCATTCGGAGTCACGCTTTGCAAGATAGTCGTTAACTGTTACGATATGTACGCCCTCACCCGAAAGTGCGTTAAGGTAAGCCGGAAGTGTAGCAACAAGAGTCTTACCTTCACCGGTCTTCATCTCGGCAATTCTGCCTTGGTGAAGAACGATACCGCCGATAAGCTGTACATCAAAGTGACGCATGCCGAGAACACGGGAACTTGCCTCACGGCAAACAGCGAATGCGTCAGGAAGAATATCGTCAAGTGTTTCTCCGTTTGCAAGTCTTTCTTTAAGAACAGGAGTTTGTGCTGCAAGCTCCTTATCATCCATGCTTTGGTATTTATCTTCCAAATCATTGATTTTGTCAACTATCTTGCGGAGTTTTTTAACCTCGTGCTTTGAGTAATCTCCGAAAATAGCTGTTACAAATTTGTTAGCCATTTATTTCACCTCAAAATTAGGAATTAAAATTTTGCATTTGCATACTTCGATATGATAACATATTGACAGCTGATTGTCAAATAGTATTTTTATTTTTATATTTTAATTATATAAGTTTTTTATAGAAGCAAGAGCACCGCCGGACACGGCATTTTCTGCGTCCTCGTCAAATGACAAAACAAGATTTTTTTTGCCCGTCACAACCTTGAGCGTTACAGAAACTTCCGTTTCATCCGAAACAGCATTCATAGAACTTACAAGGTTTCCGAGCGACAAATTCAAAAAGTCCTCGTCATCCAGTTTTCCCACCAACTGAAGAGGCGTATATTCCGCCTTTAAATTTGAAGCAAAATCATAGGCAACCGAACTGAAGTCCTTGTTTTTAACGGTAACATTAACCGTTTTGCTTTCCACATCAACGGAATCAACCGTAATTGAAAGATCGCCGAATATTGCCTTGCCCAAATCAACAAATTGTTGGTGTTTGTCGGCATATTTCATAATATAGTTAAGAGTTGACGAGTCTACATATTTTTTAAGTTTTTTTGTGTCAAATTCTTTCAGTGCCGTTTCAACTGTTGAAACGGTATCGGTTATGTTTTCCTCGGTCATCTCTGTTTTTGCACACGACGAAAACGAAAAAGCCAAAGCAACGACCAAAATTACACTTATCAAAATTTTAGGAATATTTTTCATAATTGCACCTCAATAATAGAATATATGATATTTTAACACACAAACAGAGATTTGTATATATTTTAGCATCAATTTATAAAAAAATCTTTTCGGAAAAATTAATAATTTTATAATTGCATTTTTATAAAAGCTATGCTATAATCATTTAGTCTATAAACTATATATTGGGGATTTATACCCTTTACAACACATTTTGTTGTAAAAATGCGGAATATATGATGAAACAAGGAAGAATAAATGAAACAGTTTTTGCACAAATATTTTGGAGCTACAAAGTGGAAACGCTTGTTTGACATTGTAGTTTCGTTTTTCAGTTTGATTATTTTGTCACCGCTCTTTTTGTTCATTATAGCGGTTAACTATTTTACGCCGAACTGCAAAGTGTTTTTCAGCCACGAACGCAGGGGCAGAAGCGGAAAACCGTTTAGAATTTACAAATTCCAAACAATGAAAAACGACACGCCGAACTGTGCCACGGGCGAACTTGAAAATCCGGAGCAATACATTACAAAATTCGGTGCATTTCTTCGCAAAACGAGTATGGACGAGCTTCCGCAACTGTGGAACATACTCAAAGGCGATATGAGTTTTGTGGGGCCGAGACCGCTTATTTCAAGTGAAATCAGAGCACACAGGTTGCGACTTGAATACGGCGTTTACCGCTTCAGACCCGGACTTACGGGTTGGGCACAAATCAACGGTCGTGACGACATATCTCTTATGAAAAAGATGAAACTCGACAAAGAATATTGCGACAAATGGAGCTTAAAGCTCGACCTTATTATCCTTTTACGCTCATTCGGAGTTGTAGCCAAGCAAAAAGGCTATCAAGAGGGTGCAATTCACAGAAGATAACATAACAAACCCGAGGGAGAAAATATATGGAAAGAAACTTTATTGACGGATATACCGAATGGCAAAGCAATCCGGAAATTGTAGGCGTAAACAGATTGCCTCAGCACGCAACGCTTATGCCTTACGAAACATTTGAAGAAGCAAAAAAAGCGGACAGATACGCTTCTTCAAGATGCAAGCTTTTAAACGGCAAATGGAAATTTAAGCTATACAAAAATTACGCATACAGACCGTCTGATTTTGCAGACCCTAATTACGATTCGCATAATTGGGACTCGGTTATTGTGCCTTGCTCATGGCAGATGCAGGGATATGACCAGCCGCAATACTGCAATGTGCGTTATCCTTGGGAGGGCAGTGAAGATATTTGCCCGCCTAACGCACCTGTTAAGCACAATCCGGTAGGCTGCTACCTCAAAAGAATTCACATCAATCAAGCTGTACTCAACAGAAGAGTTGTTCTCTGCTTCGAGGGTGTTGAAGCCGCATTTTACCTCTATGTAAACGGCGAAAGAGTGGGTTACAGCGAGTCAACATTTAACAGAGCCGAGTTTGACATCACCCGTCACCTTGTTGAGGGTTCAAATGTTATCGGCGTTGAAGTTTACCGCTGGTGCACAGGCAGTTGGCTTGAATGTCAGGATATGTGGCGTCTCGGCGGCATTTTCCGTGATGTATATATTTACACAACCGAGCGTGAATACATCCGTGATTTTGAAATTCATGCAGAACCGGACTCACAGCTTCACGACGGTTATCTTACCGTTCAGGTTAAAACAAACGGTGCATACGAGGGACTCAGCATTGATATGACCGTTGTTGACGATGACGGCACAACAGCCGCACTCGACAGTCAGTACGCAAGCGAAGAGCATGTAACCGACCTCAAAGCAATCGTTACAAATGTTAAGCCTTGGAGCAGTGAAAACCCGCACCTTTACACGGTTGTGCTTACACTCAAAAATAACGGTGTTCCTATCGAATACATATCGCATAAAATCGGCTTCAGAACCGTTGAAATCAAGGACGGTATAATCCGAATCAACGGCAGAAGAGTTGTGTTTAAAGGCACAAACAGACACGAGTTTGACTGTCACAAGGGCAGATACATCACAGAGGATGTTATGCGTCAGGACATTGAACTTATGAAGAAAAACAACATCAATGCCGTTCGCACCTCGCACTACCCTAATGCTCCGAGATGGTATGAACTTTGCGACGAATACGGACTTTATGTTATTGATGAAAATAATATGGAAACCCACGGCACGGGCTGGTCAACAATTATCGGTTGCCCTCAGCTTCCCGCTTCCCGTCCGGAATGGGAAAAGGCTTGTATGGAGCGTATCAAGGCTCTTTACCAGCGTGACAAAAACTATTCATGCGTTGTTTGCTGGAGTCTCGGCAATGAATCTCTCGGCGGCGAAACACCTAAAAAGATGTACAAATGGATTAAAGAAGCCGACAAGTCAAGATTTGTTCACTTTGAATGTGACAGAGCACCTGACGAAAAAGAACTTTCGGATGTTCAAAGCAAAATGTACGCAAAACCTTGGGACTGCGAAGAATATGCACTCACAGGCAGAGACGGCAGACCTTACATTCTTTGCGAATACACTCACGCTATGGGTAATTCCTGCGGTTCAACCGACGAATACACAACCCTTTGGGACAAGTATCCTTGCCTTCAGGGCGGCTTTGTTTGGGACTGGGTTGACCAAAGCATAATGACAACCGACGAAAACGGCAAAGAATATCTTGCCTACGGCGGTGATTTCGGCGAAAATCCGCACGACGGTCACTTCTGCGGCAACGGACTTTTGTTCGGCGACAGAGCCGTTACACCGAAGCTTGCGGAAATCAAAAAGCTTTACCAAAATGTTGACTTCAAGGCTATCGACGCAGAGCGTGGAATTATCGAAATTAAAAACAAAAATTTGTTTACAAACCTTAAAGAATACGATTTGCACTGGAGCCAATGCAGTGACAAGGGCGTATTCAGCGAGGGCACAGTCACAGTTGACCTTGAGCCTTTTGATAAAAAAACAATCAATCTCGAACTTGCAAAGGCTTCTTCAACAGAATACTACCTCAACCTTGAACTTAAAGTAAAAGAGGACACCTCTTGGTGCAAGGCGGGTCACATTGCAGCAGAAGAACAATTTGTTATAAACGAATTTGCAAACACATACGATGAATTGGAGGAGGACCTCCCTCTTCTTGTTGACGATACATACGGCTCACTCCGTATCATCAGCGACGACATAAACATTCGCTTTGAAAGAAGAGAACGCAATCAACTTTACTCAATTAAGGTAAACGGCGAAGAAATGCTCCAAGCACCTATGCGTTTGAATTTCTGGAGAGCACTCACCGACAACGACAGAGGTTCAAGAGCCGGAAGCAGGCTCGGTTGCTGGAGAGATGCGGGCGACACGCCGGGCATTTTCAACAACTCAAAGTGGAGAATCGAAAATTATCAAATTCTTGACAACGGCAAAAAAGTTGTGGTTGTAGGCGGTGCAGAAGTTTGCACACAACCTGTTTCAAGAGCAGTTGTTGTTTACACAATCACATCAAAGGGCATGGAAATAAGTCTTGAATTCAAGCCAAACGACACCTTGCCTGAAATCCCGGAAATCAGCCTTTTGTTTGAACTTCCTAAGGATTTTGAAAGCCTCACCTACCTTGGTGCAGGTCCGGACGAAAACTACATTGACAGATGCAATGCCGCAAAAATAGGACTGTACAGCACAACGGTTAACGACCTGTGGGTTGACTACCTCAAGCCTCAGGAATGCGGCAACAGAACAGGTGTAAGATACGCAACCCTTTTGGGTGACAAAAAATCATTCGGAATTGTTGCCGAGCCTGTTTGCGAGCTTAATGTTTGCCATTATCTCCCTAAAGAAATCGAAGATGTATGGCACGAAAAAGACTTGCCCGAATACAATAAAACCGTTGTAAGAGTTATCGCACGACAGCAAGGCGTTGGCGGCTATGACAGCTGGGGTGCACATTGCAACGAGAAATACAAAAATAAAACAGACAAGACATATCGTCTAAAATTCCAGCTTAGATTTTAGTAAAAATTACCAAATTGTCACTTAAGCAAATCAAACTTGACAAACTAAAAATTTAGTATTATATTATCTATATCTATAAAATAATAATGATGAAAGAGGGCAGTTGCCCCGTAAGAGAGGTAAAACTATGTCATTTAAAGAACAGGTAACCGATTTTGCAGTTAAGCACGCAATAAAGTATGCCAGAAAAGATTTTGACAGAAATGCACCGAGAATTTTAAAATTAGTCGAAAAAGCAGATGTTAAGCGTGTTAACCGTTCAACATATGCAGGACTTCACAAAGTAATGGACGACCCTAACAACAACTGGATGAAATTTGCGAAAGACATCATCTGCAATACAGACGAGCATGTTATCGAAAAGCTCGTTCCGCCGCTTATGAATGTTGCAATCAACAGCTACACAAAGCGTATGGCAGCTATCGAAAAGTACGGCTGCAATGTGCCGTGGGCAATCCTTATGGACCCAACCGCAGCATGCAACCTCAAATGCACAGGCTGTTGGGCAGCAGAATACGGCCACACAAGCAGTCTTTCATACGATGACCTTGCAAGAATCATCAGACAAGGCAAGGAACTCGGCACATATATGTATCTTTACACAGGCGGCGAGCCTACGATGAGAAGAGCAGATTTGATGCGTCTTTGCCGTGAAAACCCTGATTGTGCATTTTTGAGCTTTACAAACGGCACATTGATTGACGACAGCTTTGCTGACGAAATCAAAGAGGTTGGCAACTTCTACCCTGCATTCTCTATTGAAGGATACGAAGAAGAAAACGACTTTCGCCGTGGAAACGGCACATTCAAAAAGTGCACAGCCGCTATGAAGCGTCTTAAAGACAGAGGCGTTCCGTTTGGTGCATCTCTTTGCTATACAAGCAAGAACACCGATGTTTTGGCATCAGACGAATATATGGATTGGCTCATTGAACAAGGCGTAAAGTTTGCTTGGTTCTTTACATATATGCCGACAGGCAACGGTGCCGTAACCGATCTTATGGTATCGCCTGAACAGCGTGCACTTATGTACAAAAAGATGCACGAATGGCGTAAGACAAAATCTATCTTCGCTCTTGATTTCTGGAACGACGGCGAATATGTTCAGGGCTGTATCGCAGGCGGCAGACACTACTTCCACATCAACTCAAACGGTGACTGCGAACCTTGTGCTTTTGTTCACTATTCAAATGTCAACATCAAGGAATGCAGCGTTTTGGAAGCACTCCAAAGCCCGCTCTTTATGGCTTACAAGAAGAATCAGCCGTTCTCAAACAATATGCTTCGTCCTTGCCCTGTACTTGACAATCCGGGTGCTATCAGCAAAATGGTTGCCGAAACAGGTGCATATTCAACAGAAATGCAACATCCCGAAAGTGCAAACGCTTTGTTTGACAAAACTATTGAAGCCGCTAAGGCTTGGAAAGTTAAGGCAGACGAATTGTTTGACAGAGATGAGTACATTGCAAAGCATGTTAAAGACGAAAATATGTACAACTACGAAAAAGATGACTCTGAAAGAGAATTTAACGAATTTGAAAAAACTGAATAACAACAGGTTTTTCGCATAAACAAAATAAGGGCATATCTGGTTTGATATGCCCTTTAAAGCAATCTTAAACAAAGGAGCAGAAATGAACACACCCTTATTAATCGTAATGATTATTTTAGTAATGTTTTCAGCATTTTTTTCATCGGCGGAAACCGCATTTTCATCGCTAAACAAAGTAAAGCTCAAAGCGATGGAACAAGGCGAAAAAAGCAAAAAAATCGAACGAACATTAAAGTTGGCAGATGATTTTGACATTGTGCTTTCAACAATTTTGATTGGCAACAACATCGTAAACATTGCTTCAACCTCTATTGCAACCCTATTTTTTACGGGACTTTTGGGCGACAACAGCGACCTCGGTGCAACCGTGAGCACGGTGGTTATGACCGTTGTTGTGTTGATTTTCGGCGAAATCACACCAAAGACCATTGCAAAAGAAAAGGCAGAAACCTTTGCCGTTACAGTTGCTCCGGCAGTTAAGTTTTTTGTATTTCTGTTCTATCCGCTCAATATGCTGTTCAGAGGCTGGAAACTTTTGCTCAACAAGATGTTCCGCCTTGAAAAAAACAATGCCGTAACCGAAGAAGAACTGAAAACCTATGTTGACGAAGCTCAAACGGGCGGTGAAATCAGCGAAAACGAAAGCGAGCTTATCCGTTCGTCAATCGAATTTGACGACCTTTACGCAAGCGACATTCTCACTCCGAGAATTGATGTTGAGGCTGTTGACAAATACGCAAAGCTGTCCGACATAGAAAAGATATTCAAGGCAAGCGGATACAGCCGACTTCCTGTTTACATCGGCGACATCGACAATATTGTGGGCATCATCCACCACCGTGATTTTGAGGACATCAGAAGCCGTGGCTTAAAGTCACTCCGCACAATCATAAAGACCGTTCCGACCGTCAGCCCCGACACAAAAATCAGCAAATTGCTGCGAATTTTTCAAAAAAACAAAACTCACCTTGCAGTTGTGATTGACGAATTCGGCGGCACCGAGGGTATTGTGACACTTGAGGACATACTTGAGGAACTCGTCGGCGAAATTTGGGACGAACACGATGAAGTTGAAGTGGATATTGAAAAAATCGATGACAACACCTATATCATTGACGGTATGGCAAACCTTGACGATATATTTGAATATTTTGGAATTGACGACAAGAACACAAATGTAACAACGCTCAACGGCTGGGTTATGGAAAACACAGACAAAATACCCGAAATCGGCGACAGTTTTGATTATAAAGACCTGCATTTTGAAGTTGTGGAAACCGACGGACGCAGAGCAGAAAAAGTAAAAGTTACAAAAACCGTCACCGAAATCGAAGAACAAAACGAGGAATAACAAATGTTTTCATTTAAACGAGGAAAAATAGAATACATCATTGCAGGCTTGGGAAATCCCGGACCCAAATACGCAAACACAAGGCACAATGCGGGTTTCAAAGCGGTTGATTTGCTTGCAAAAGAAGAGGGCTTTGAAATAAAAAAATCCAAATTTCAAGCCTTGATTGCGGACGAAATGATAGACGGCAAGCGTTGCCTTGTTATGAAACCGCAGACTATGATGAACCTCAGCGGCGAGGCGATTATGGAAGCCGCCGAATACTATAATATTCCAAACGAAAATATCATAGTAATTTATGACGACATCAGCCTTGACATAGGCAAAACAAGAATAAGAAGAAAAGGCAGTGCCGGCGGACACAACGGAATAAAAAGCATAATTTCGTGCCTCGGTTCAGAAGAATTTCCACGAATTAAAGTCGGAGTTGACAAAAAGCCGAATGCTGCATACGACCTTGCCAAATGGGTTTTGAGCGAATTTCCAAAGGAGAAATCCGAAGAACTGCAAACCGCACTTGAAAACGCAACAAAGGCAGTAAGACTTATGGTCAACGGCAAAACCGACGAAGCCATGAACAAATACAACAGTTAAGGGCATAAGGCGAAATATGAGCTGTTTTTCAAAAATATTTGACAAAGACAAAGAATATCAAAATTTAAAAGAAGCAGTCGGCACTCACGAATTTCCCGTGGGTGCTGTCGGTTTGCCCGAAATCAACAAGGTGCACATCGTTCACTCTTTATGTGACGACCTTGAAAAAAAGGCTTTTGTCATTACACCCGACGAAGCAAGTGCAATCAGGGTTTACGAGGATTTGTCAACACTTACAAACGGAGTTTTGCTCTATCCGAGAAGAGAGTTCACTTTTCTTGATGTTGAGGGCATAAGCCGTGAATTTGAGCATATCAGGCTCGGAGTGCTGTCAAAAATCATCAAGGGCGACTACAACATAGTTGTTGCCTCGGTACAGGCAGCGTGCCAAATGACAATGCCGCCGCAGGCACTCATCGACCGTTCGTTTACCATCAGCGAGGGTGAGGACATCGACATTGATGAAACCGTCAACAAACTTGTTAAGGCAGGCTACACACGATTTGATCAGGTTGACGGCACAAGTCAGTTCAGCGTCAGAGGCGGACTTATTGACATCTTCCCACCGGGAGCCGATGACCCTGTAAGAATTGAATTATGGGGCGACACGGTTGATTCCATTGCAAAATTTGATATTTCAACCCAAAGGCGAAATGATATTGTTGAAAAGATAGATATTATTCCGGCAACGGAAGTTTTGTTTCCGTCAAAGGAAATTCAGGCAAAAAAGATTGACGAACTTGCCGCCTCGCTCAAAGGCAAAGCCATAAAAGCAAGAGAAAAACTCTATGCCGACAGCGACAAATTAAAGCAAGGCATAAATCTGCCGTGCAACGATAAATATCTTCCGCTTGCATACGAAAGTAACGGACTGTTTGATTATTTTGACGGTCTGCTGTTTGTGCTTGAAAGCGGCAAATGCAAGGAAAAATACGAAAACCAACAAAAGCTTATGCTTGAGGACATCAAGTGGCTGTTGGAGGACGGCATAATCTGCAAAGGTATTGACAAATTCAGCCTTGATTTTACCGACCTTTTGGGTGTTTACGAAAACCATAAGGCGATTTATCTCGATTCTTTCCCTCGTGGAAGTTTTGACACGCCTATAAGACATCTTGCATCATTCACCTGTCAAACATTCAACTCTTGGAGCGGAACATTAAGCCAACTCAAAGACGAATTGTTCCCTCTTATCAAAACAAAATACGCCGTTTGCATACTTGCCGGCACATCAAAATCGGCAAAAGCTCTTGCCTACGATTTGCAGGAAATGGGCTACCAAGCCGTTTACTGTGACAAAAAGCCGGAGGAATTCACCCACGGTCTTATAACCGTTATGTCGGGCACGACCTCATCGGGATTTCAACTGTCCTCGTGCAAATTTGCACTCATCACTTACGGCAAAGTTAACCAAGCCAAGAAAAAGCACAAGCACTTCAGTTCAAAAGATGCCATTCATTCACTTGACGAACTTGTCATCGGCGATTACATTGTTCACAACATCCACGGTATCGGCATTTTTGAGGGCATACAGGCACTTGAAATCAACAATGTCAGCAAGGACTACATCAAAATAAGCTACGCAAAAGGCGACAATCTTTATGTTCCGGTAACTCAGCTTGACCTTGTTTCAAAATACATCGGTCCCCGTGACGACTCAAAGGTAAAAATCAGCCGACTCGGTTCGGGCGATTGGAGCAAAACAAAATCCAAGGTTCGTGCAGGACTTCAGGATATGGCGAAAGAACTTATTGCCCTGTACTCAAAGCGAATGAACACAAAGGGCTTTGCATTTTCCGAAGACACGGATATGCAACGAGATTTTGAACTCCGCTTTGCATATGAAGAAACCGACGACCAGCTTCGCTCGATTGACGAAATCAAGGGCGATATGGAAAAAACAGCACCTATGGACAGACTGCTTTGCGGTGATGTAGGCTTTGGCAAAACAGAGGTTGCCCTGCGTGCGGCATTCAAATGCATTGGTGACGGCAAGCAATGTGCAATCCTTGTGCCGACCACCGTACTTGCCATGCAACACTTCCAAACTGCACTTAAACGAATGGAAGCGTTCCCCGTAAGAATAGAAATGCTCAGCAGATTTGTATCGCCTGCAAAACAAAAAGAGGTGCTGAGCGACCTTGAAAAAGGCAAGGTTGACCTTTTAATCGGCACTCACAGAATATTCGGCGGTGACATCAAGTTCAAAGATTTGGGACTGCTGATTGTTGACGAAGAACAGCGTTTCGGCGTTGCTCAAAAAGAGAAAATCAAGGAAAAATTCCCGAGAGTTGATGTTCTCACCCTATCGGCAACACCTATTCCGAGAACGCTGAATATGGCAATGAGCGGAATCCGTGATATGAGCCTACTTGAAGAAGCACCGGGCGACCGAAAGCCGGTGCAAACCTATGTTATTGAATACGATTTCGGCATACTCGTTGAAGCCATGGAAAAAGAGCTTGCACGAGGCGGTCAATGCTACTATTTGCACAACGATATAGACACAATCGACCATATTGCAATGCAAATAAAAAAGGCAATGCCGGACGCCACGGTGGGAGTTGCACACGGTCAAATGACGGAAGAACAGTTATCCGATGTTTGGCAAAAGCTCCTCAATGCCGAAATTGACATTTTGGTGTGCACAACGATTATCGAGACAGGCATTGATGTGCCGAATGTCAACACACTTATAATTGAAAACGCAAACAAACTCGGACTTGCTCAGCTTCACCAAATCCGTGGCAGAGTCGGCAGAAGCAGCAGACGCGCCTATGCCTATTTTACATTTGCAAAAGGCAAGGAACTAACCGACATTGCACAAAAGCGACTTGAAGCTATCAGAGAGTACACCGAGTTCGGTGCAGGATTCAAAATCGCCATGCGTGACCTTGAAATCAGAGGCGCAGGCTCACTCCTCGGCAACAAGCAGCACGGACATATGGAAAGCGTCGGCTACGATATGTACATCAAACTTCTTGAGCAGGCTGTCAGCGAGGAAAAGGGCGAAACCGTACCGGATGAAAAAGAACAGGAATGCCTTATCGACTTGCCTGTTGACGCAAGCATTCCGGCATCGTACATTTCTTCAACTCCGCAAAGGCTCGATATGTACAAAACTATTGCCAACATTCGCTCAAACGAAGAAGCAAACGATGTTTATGACGAGCTTACCGACCGTTTCGGCGTACCGCCGGCAAGCGTGTACGGACTTGTAGAAATTGCACTTTTACGCAACACGGCTATGAAACTCGGCATTTACGAAATCAGGCAAGCCGGCATAAACGCAAAATTTTTCTTAAACGATGTAAAGCCCGAATATCTCATTGCTCTCAACGAAAAAATGCGTGGCAGAGCAAAGCTCAATTCAGGCAAAAAAACCTTTATTTCGGTTGAAACAATCGGCGGCGACACCATCGGTTGCGTGCGTGACACACTCAATCTTTTAAGCGACTCCGTCAAAAATGAATAAAAAACGATACCTCGGTTGATAATATAACCGAGGTGTTTTTTATGTCTACATCAAATTCAAAAAACAAGGACAAAAATATAAAGGCTTTATTTTCGGTTGTATGCCTTTGCATAGTTGCACTCGGACTGATAGTGTACTTTTCAACAACGCAAAAAAGCAAGGAAAGCACGGTAAACGAGCCGACAACGATTGTTGAAACCACAGAGGTTCAGCATGCGGTAACGGCTAAAGAAGCCACGACCGAGGCGACAACCAAGGCACAAAGCACAACCAAAAAGCAAGCCGAAAAAGAACTTACAATGGCAAAAAACAAAAACAACACTCCGTTTAAAAGCTACTACAAATATCCGCTTACGGACGCTGTGTCAAAGGGTTACAGCGAGGAGTTGACCTACGACAAAACAATGGGCGACTACCGTGCACACACGGCGGTTGACTTCAGCGGTGCACTCGGCGACAAGGTTGTTGCGGTAAACGACGGACTTGTAACCAAGGTGTACACCGACTCAATGTACGGCTTGTGCGTGGAAATCGACCACGGCGGCAAATTTGTGGCAAAGTACTGCGGACTTGAAAGTGCCACGGTGAAAAAAGGCGACTTTGTCGACATCGGCAACACAATCGGCACGCTCGGCAAAATCCCGTGCGAATCCGGCGACGGCGTCCACCTCCACTTTTCAGCCAAATATAAAGGCCAAACCATCAACCCACTCAATGTAATGAATAAGACGGAATAGTAAAATTCCTCCTCAATCTCTTGAGGAGGAATTAACGTTTAACTTACATATTTTTAGTTCTTAGGAAATATATATTTTTCAATATTTGTATATCCTTTTATATATTGGTTCCATTCGTTAACAACAAGATAATCATCATACCCATGATTTTCTTTAAACCGTAACAAAGTTTTCCATGGACCATAAATAATATTGCCTTTTGAATCTTTTTTATATGCTCTTATTTTAATAATTTGTGGTCCGTCTTGAGAGCCATAATACAATTTATTTATATTCTTTATTTTGTTTTTATGAGAATTATAATATCCGTCAAACGAATAAATAAAGTTCAATTGATAACCGTAAGCATCAGACACCTTAGAGTAATCAAGCATTGTTCCGGCAAAGCCACCCTCATTTGGAACTTCAACAGAATAATGCTTAAATTGTGAACTTTTTATCTGTCCCCAAGTTGAAACAATTTCACTGCTTTTACCTGTCTTACTGCCAACAACAGCCTTAACCTTATAGTAATATACTTTACTTGATTTAGAAGCAGTATAACTGTTTTTTCCTGTCACAGCTATTTGCTTAAAACCTTTTGAAGAATTATTTGACCTATAAAGCTTATATTTTTTTGAGTTTTTTACCTTATCCCAAGAAATTTTAATCTTATTGTTTGAGGAATAACTCAAAGAAATATTTTTAGGAGCCGAAACCGTAGCCGCATAAGCACTAAAAGCTGATGAAGTAACAGTTACAACCGATATTATTAATGTTAAAGCAATGCATAATACTTTTTTCATAAGAATCTCCTTTTCTAACATATGATAACCGAATTTTAACATTGTTTTTTCGACATTTCAATATGTTACCTGAGTGTTACCAAATTTTTATTGTGCGAAAACATATTGAACAGCTGAGAAAAAAAGTGTATATTAATTAGAGTGTTACTCAAAAGAAAATAAAAGGTAACACATATGGTTTGAGAATATTTAAAAATAGAGGAAAATATGAAAAAATTTAATGAACTGCTAAAAGAATACATAGACACTCAGGGAGTAGCGATTTATCAAATTTCAAAGCAAACGGATATCAACCGCACCTTTATTCAAAATGTAATTGCCGGCAGGAAAAAGTTTCCGCAAAAAAAGCTCGGCGACCTGCTCAATTCCGTGTTTTTCACAAGCGAACAAATAAAGAATTTATGCGACGCATACTTTGTTGAAAAGTATGATGAGAAAAAGCCTGAATTCTTTGATTTTTGCAATTACTGCTTCAGCAAAAAATTTAAAGAAGATATGGGCAAAAAGTACGAAGCAGGCATGATTGAAGCAAACAGCGATGTTATGTTTTTGGACAGCAAGGAAAAAATTCTTGCGGCAATCAACACGGCTGTTTTGAAAAATAATGACAAAATCTTTATATCAAACTTCAGCTTTGACAAAAAAGAGATAAACAGCATAATTTACGACGCTTGTAAAAACAAAAAATTCAAAGAATTTTACCACTACACCGAATATACCGATGATGAAATCAAAAACGCAAACATCATCTTTAACAGCATAAATTATGCAAGGTACGATTGCATAACCTACACCGGAAATTACAACAACTTTAACCTTATGTTCCCGGAATTTGTTATGTGCGGCAACATCATTGTTATGTTTGACGAAAATGTAAAAAACGGCTCGGTAATCAAGAACAAAGAGCTGACAGAGCACATCGCAAAACAAAACGAAAAGAAAATGCAAAATGCAAAAACCGATGTGGTTGTGTTACACAATGCGTTTGAATATATGAATTATCTTGATGTAATATCTCACAAAAAAATCAATCCCGAAATTATTACACTTGACAATCACATTTGCAGTGTTGGAGTTGCAAAAGAAATAATAGAAGACATTGCAACCGAGCAAATCAAAAGTGCAACACAGGTTTATCAACAGCTTATATCACATTTTGACTTGCTGCTTGACAATTCTACCGCAAATATCAAAAAATGGATCATTTCATATAACGGGCTTATCGATTTTGTAAACACAGGAAAACTGTTTGATTTTCCGAGTGGATTGGCAAATAATTTAAAGCCGAAGCACAGAGCCGATGTTTTAAATTATTATATGAAACAAGATCATCAAATTTATCTTACAAATCCTGAATATGAAGCATTTGATGAATTATCATATGCTATTGAATTATGCCAAAACCAATTATTAATATCACAAAGTCAGGATGACAAAGAAGCTGAGCCGGACTTGGGAATTCAAATTGTCTTTGAAACCGAAGACGCCAAACTTATCGAATCCTTTAACAATTACCTTGAATACCTGACAATATCCGAAAAAACATATTCCCCGGATTATTCAAGAAAATTCATTCAGTCGCAAATTGACATTTTAAACGCAGAATAACAAAAACGCTCATGGGAAGCAACAACTTCCTGTGAGCGTTTTTATTATCAATATATAATCAATCCTCGTATCCGTCCGGGAAAACGACTGTAAGCAGCCACTTGAACGCTTCGGGAGCATAAACTGCGTGAGGCACTTTGGCAGGCATAACAAGCGTTTCGCCCGCATGAACAAGGTGCTCAACGCCGCCTACGGTAAATCTGCCCGTGCCATCAAGCACTGTAACCATAGCGTCACCCGTTGAATCGTGGGTACCGATTTCTTCGCCTTTTGCAAAAGCAAAAAGAGTGACCGACACGGCTTTGTTTTGAGCAAGTGTTTTGCTGACAACCTGTCCGTCTGCGGCGCTTACCAAATCGGTAAGCTTACAAACCTCTTCGTGATTGATATTTTTAATAAATTTATCCATAAAACATTACCTTTCGTTCGTCTTATATCGATATTTTACCACCGAAAAGCAATAATATCAACCGTAATATTTTAAGCGTTATTGAAAATAATATTAACGAAAGGATGATACTATGAACTCATTTAATATGACAAGCGAAATGAAAAATTACTTTGACTCTCTGCCGATGAACATCAAACAGGAGCTTACGCATTCCGGTTTTTCGGCAACGAGCCTGCAAGACCTGAAAGACATTGTGGCACAAATGACCGAAGTGGGCAACTATGACGGGCAATTATAAACACAAATATAAATTGAACGCACACCTCACAAACAAATACTGCGAGAATGTGTACAATCCGACCGTACAGCCGGACGGCAAAACCGAAATGGGAGTGCCTATCCCGTCAACCGAAAACACATCGTATTCAAAAGAATACGAAGAAGAAAACGAAAGATAACAAGAATTTCAACAAACTAAAAATCCCGTACAATAGCTGTACGGGACTTGTTTTTACAGATGATATACGATTTTGTCGGAATACTTATTAAAAATGAAAATTCCGACTGCAAGCGATGCGATAGACATAACCGTTGCATAAAGCACCAATTTCCAACTGAGGAGCTGTGTCGGAACCGTATCGCCGTAAAGAACGCACTGTCTGAAAAGTTCAATCATAGAATAAAGCGGATTGAGCTTGATAACATATATTACTTTTCTGCCTTCAAATCTGTTCATAGAATAAAGGATAGGCACCATATACATAAAGAGCTTTGTGCAAACATCCCAAATATACTCGACATCTCTGAAATAAACATTGACTACGGAAAGGATAAGACCGACGCCCGTTGAGAACATCAACAGCAGTATCATAGGCAGAAATACAAGGACTATCTTCCAACTGAGAGTAAGTCCTGAACCGCCGCTGAAACCCGTTATCTTAAAGAACAGCCACACACACACATAACAAACAGTTGAAATGGCAAATGTAACGAATGTTGAAAGCGTTGATGACAGCGGATACATATACTTTGGTACATATACCTTTTTGATAATCGACGCATTTCGTCTGAATGCGGTGAGCGACTGCTTTGTAGATGTTACGAAGAATTCATAAATAAGTCGGCCGGAAAACAAATAAACGGGATAGCAAATGATACCGTCTTTTTTTCTGCCGAGAAGTGCCCCGAAAATGACAGACAAAACTATCATATTAAGAAGCGGCTGTAAAAAGCTCCAAAAAATTCCGAGCCACGAATTCCTATACTTGAGCTTTACATTTTTTCTTGTAAGCTCCGTCAACAAATCTTTATATTTGTTAAACATACTGACGGTATGTTTAAGTTCTTCTTTCTTTTCTCCAGTACTCAAATAGAACACCTCTGTTTTCACCACTGATTGCGGCTGTCTTAAATCTGTGCCATTATATCATATGCAATATTATTTTTCAACACATTTTATCAATTAGTTACAACATCGTAACCTTTTAGATGTACAAGGTTTGCTAAAACAGTCTATTATCTGAAAATTTCGGCAATTTGCATAGCGGTTTTTCTCGCTCCCATATCGCCGTTTATGACATAATCGGCAGCAGAAAGGTACTTATCCTTGCGTTCATCGTACAGTTTTTTTGCCTTTTCCTTATCCTGAAAAAGAGGTCGTGTGGTGCTGTCACCTATTCTGTCACAAATAACATCAAACGAGGCATCGAGAAAAACAACCTTTGAGCCTTCCTTGATTGCATCAACATTACGCTTAAAAGTCATTGCGCCGCCGCCGGTTGAAACCACAACACCGTTCATCTCGGCAACCTTTTTGCACATTTCGTATTCCAAATCACGAAAATAATCCTCGCCGTGCGTTGCAAAAATAGCCTTTATTGCAACTCCCTGCTCTTCTTCAATAAGTTCATCCGTATCAACAAACTTAACACCCAAAATTTTTGCAAGCTCTTTACCGACAACGGTTTTACCGCTGCCCATAAATCCGCACAGAACAATATTATTCATTCTTTTCAAGCTCCTTTTGAGTGATTTCGATTACCTTTGCAATATCCTCATTTGAAAACTTAACACCGTTCCAAATTTCCTGAGCAACAGCAGCCTGCCATACGAGCATTGAAAGACCGCCCGAATACTTAATTCCGGCTTCTCTTGCATATTTTAAGAACACAGTTTCCTGCGGATTATAAATAACATCAAAAGCCGCCTTTGAAGCTGCGACAACATCTTTTGAAACAGGGCACGCATCCATATGCGGATACATACCGACAGGAGTGCCGTTAATTACCAAATCATAGCCGCCCGTTGCTTCACTCAGCAAAATAACCTTACAATCTTTATTTAATTTTTCTTTGATTTCCTTTTTAATTTTGTCAGCCGACGGTATGCCGGATTCTCTGACGGCAATTGTCAAATCGGCTTCTGCCAAAATTGCCTCAAATGCAATCATACGGGCAACGCCGCCGCTTCCGAGAAGAAGCACATTTCCGCCAAGTTCAATATCAGCCATTTGAAGAGCAGACAAAAATCCGGCACAATCCGTATTGTGACCCACAATATTATCCTCTCCGACATCAACGGTATTAACTGCACCGAAAAGCTTAGCCCTCGGTGACAGCTCGTCCAAATATCTGATAATATTAATTTTGTGCGGAATTGTAACATTAAAACCTCGCATGGCACTCAATGATTTTCTAAACGAATCACCAAGTTCCTCAGGAGGAGTTTCAACCATTACATATGACGCATCAATTCCGCTGATTTCAAAAAGTGCCTTGTGAATAACAGGACTCATTGAATGACCTAAAGGGTAGCCTGTAAGTCCGAAAATATATCGCCTTGGTTCCACCACTCTCATATATTTATTCCTCCGAATATTTTAAAAATAAAGTTTATAATAAAATTATTGACAAATCAGTAAAAAGTTACTAATATGATAATAACATATTACATTTAACATAACAACTAATTTTTTAAGGAGCATAGCTTTATGATTTTTGAAGAAATAAAAGATATATTGGCAGAAAATCTCGATTTAGACCCAAATACCATTGAAATGACATCAGACCTTGCAACCGACCTCGGTGCGGACTCGCTTGACGCCATCGACATTGTTATGAGCCTTGAGGACCAATACGGCATTGAAGTTCCCGACAGTGCAATCGAAAATATGAAAACCGTTGAGGACATTGTTAACTTTATTGAAAATTCGGATGCTGCGAAATAATTATACAAAAGTGGCAAATTATACAACAGGCAGAACTCTGCCTGTTTTTATTTTGTTAAAATCACCAAAGAAATGCCAAATTTTTCGTTAGTTTAGTTCGTTGACACCGTGCCTTTTTGATAGTATTATTATTATATATGCAGTAACAATAATAATGCTGTAAAAGGGGTTTAATATGGCAGAAAAATTTGTTATGGCACTCGACCAGGGAACAACAAGTTCCCGTGCCATTATATTTAATAAGAAGGGCGAAATTGTCGCCAAAAATCAAAACGAATTTACGCAGTTTTATCCGCAAAACGGATGGGTTGAGCATGATCCGCACGAAATACTTTTTTCTGTTGTAAGTTCTATGATAGGTGCTATGCGTGAGGGCACGGTTGACCCTAAAGACATAGCCGGTATCGGTATTACAAACCAAAGAGAAACAACAATTCTTTGGGACAAAGAAACGGGCACACCGCTTTACAATGCCATTGTTTGGCAATGCAGAAGAACCGCCGATTACTGTGAAGAGCTAAAATCACAAGGTCTTTCGGACTACATCAAAAGCACAACAGGACTTTTGATTGACGCATACTTCAGCGCAACAAAAATCAAATGGATTTTGGACAATGTTGAAGGTGCAAGAGAAAAAGCCGAGCGAGGCGAAGTCCTTTTCGGAACTATCGACACATGGCTCATTTGGAATTTAACAAACGGCAAGGCTCATGTAACCGACTATTCAAACGCATGCAGAACCATGCTGTTTGACATTGACAAGCTTTGCTGGGACGAATATCTTTGTGAAAAGCTTGATATTCCTATGAACATTTTGCCTGAGGTTAAGCCGTCAAGTTTCATTTACGGTCATCTTGCAAAAATCATCGGTATCGAAGAACTTGAAGGAATTCCGATTGCAGGTGCTATCGGTGACCAACCGGGTGCACTTTTCGGTCAGGGTTGCTTTGAAGTAGGTCAGGCAAAGAACACATACGGCACAGGCTGTTTCCTGCTTATGAACACAGGTGAAAAGCGAATCGAAAGCCGTTCAAATCTTCTTACAGGCGTTGCTTGGGGTCTTGACGGCAAGGTTACATATGACCTTGAAGGTTCGGCATTCAATGCAGGTTCGGTCATCAAATGGCTTCGTGACGAGCTTGAACTCATCGGTTCTGCCGCAGAATGTGACAAGCTTGCCGCACAGGTTGAGGACAGCAACGGACTGTACCTTGTGCCTGCGTTTACGGGCTTAGGTGCTCCTTATTGGGATATGTACGCAAGAGGAATTATGGTGGGGCTTACACGCTCCATAAATAAAAAGCATGTTTGCCGTGCGGTGCTTGAAAGCATAACATACCAAATGACAGACTTGCTTGAAGCAATGATGAACGACAGCGGCATCAAATTGAAAGATTTGCGTGTTGACGGCGGTGCAAGTATATCCGACATTATGATGCAAATTCAGGCAAATATGACCGGTTGCAATGTTAACCGTCCTAAGAACAGAGAGGCAACGGCACTCGGTGCGGCATACCTTGCAGGTCTTGCAACGGGCGTGTGGAAAGATACCGCAGAAATTGAAGCAAACCGTGAGGTAGACAAAATCTTCATTCCGTCTATGCCTGAAGAAAAACGCAACAAACAATATTCCAACTGGAAACGTGCGGTTGAACGCAGCCGAAATTGGGAAAGATAATAAAAGTATAAAATTTTTATTTATGTAAAAAATAATATAAATCAAAGGAGATTAAATAATTATGGGAAAAGTTGTATGTCCGTGGAACTTAATCACTGACTTTGTAACCGACGCATTTGTCGGCTACGGTGTTCCGAGAGAAGATGCTGAAATCTGCACCGATGTACTTTTGGAATCGGACAAAAGAGGTATTGAAAGCCACGGCTGTAACAGATTTAAGCCTATTTATATTGACAGAATCGTTGCAGGTATTCAAAATCCTGTTACAAATTTTGAAGTTGTAAAAGAAACACCTTGTACTGCGGTTGTAGACGGCCATGACGGTATGGGTCAGGTTATCGGCTACAAGGCAATGCAAATGGCTATTGACAAGGCAAAGGAATTCGGTCTTGGTATGGTTGCAGTTCGCAATTCATGCCACTACGGTATCGCAGGCTACTATGCAACTCAGGCAACAGAGCAAGGTTGCATCGGTTTCACCGGTACAAATGCAAGACCGTCCGTTGCTCCGACCTTCGGTGTTGAGGGTATGTTCGGTACAAACCCACTCACAATGGGTATTCCGTCTGATGAAGATTTTGACTTTGTACTTGACTGTGCAACATCAATCACACAAAACGGTAAAATTGAATATTACGCAAGAATCGGTGAGCCTGTTCATCCGGGCACAATCATCGGTCTTGACGGCGAGCCTGTTGAGGGCGACGCAGGCGAAGCACTCAAGAGAATTCGTCAGGGCACGGCGGCTCTTACCGCACTCGGCGGTATCGGCGAAGCACTCGGCGGTTACAAGGGCTATGGCTACGCTATGATTATTGAGCTTCTCTCTGCTGTTCTTCAGGACGGTAACTACGGCAAGGCTCTTGACGGTAAGGATGAAAACGGAAATCTTGTTCCTTATCATCTCGGTCACTTCTTCCTTGCTATCGACACATCAAAGTTTACAGGCGAAGAAGCCACAAGAAAGAAAACGGGCGAAATTCTCCGTGAAGTAAGAGCATCAAAGAAGGCTCCGGGTCAGGAAAGAATTTACACAGCCGGCGAAAAAGAATACCTTGTTTGGAAAGAAAGAGAAAACAGCGGTGTTCCTATCAATGAAGCTGTACAAAAGGAAATCAACGAAGTCAGAGATAAACTCGGTCTTTCTTACACCTTCCCTTGGGAAGATAATTATGTTCCTTACGAAAAGGAAGAAAAAATAACTTCTCACATCGAAAGAAAAAAATAATAAAAATTCATTAAAACCACATAAAACTTAGGGGCGGGATGCCCTCGGGCTTCTGTCCGAGAGCAACCTGCCCCCTTTTTGTGATTATTTTCACAATTCGTCACACAATAAATAATAAAAAGAAAGGACTGTGTTATAAAATGAACATAAGAGAGGAATCACTCCAAAAGCACTATGAATGGAACGGCAAGATTGAGGTTATTGCCAAAGCAAAGGTAAACGACAGCAAATCGCTTTCGCTTGCATACACTCCGGGCGTTGCCGAGCCTTGCCTTGAAATACAAAAAGATTACAACAAAAGCTATGAACTTACAAGAAGAAACAACCTTGTTGCCGTTATCACCGACGGTTCGGCTGTTCTCGGTCTTGGCGACATCGGACCTGAAGCAGGTATGCCTGTTATGGAGGGCAAGTGCGTGCTGTTTAAAGAATTCGGCGATGTTGACGCATTCCCTCTTTGCGTAAGAACAAAGGATGTTGATGAGTTTGTACAAACCGTTTACAACATTTCGGGTTCATTCGGCGGAATTAATCTTGAAGACATTTCGGCTCCTCGTTGCTTTGAAATTGAGGAAAAGCTCAAAAAAATGTGCGACATTCCTATTTTTCACGATGACCAGCACGGTACGGCGGTTGTTGTATCTGCGGCTCTCATCAACGCAACAAAGATTATCGGCAAGGATTTAGGCGAATGCAAGGCTGTTATCAACGGTTCGGGTGCGGCAGGCACCGCAATCGCAAAACTTCTTATGACGCTCGGTTTAAAGGATGTTATCCTTTGTGACAGAACAGGTGCCATCTATGAGGGCAGAGAAAAGCTCAATTCGTCAAAAGCTGAAATTGCAAAGGTTACAAACCGTGGAATGGTTAAAGGCGGACTTAAGGACGCTATTGTCGGCACAGATATTTTCATCGGTGTTTCTGCTCCGGGCGTTCTCACCGAAGATATGATTAAAACAATGCACAAAGACCCTATTGTACTTGCAATGGCTAACCCTACACCTGAAATTATGCCTGACGAAGCAAAGGCAGCAGGTGCAAAAATCGTCGGTACGGGTCGTTCGGACTTCCCTAACCAAATCAACAATGTTGTTGCATTTCCGGGCATTTTCAGAGGTGCACTTGATGTAAGAGCGTCTGCTATCACAGAGAATATGAAAATCGCGGCAGCTTACGCTATTGCTTCTCTTGTTGATGACGACAAGCTCAACGATGACTACATTCTTCCGTACGCATTTGATGAAAGAATCAAAGACACGGTTGCAAACGCAGTTGCCGAAGCAGCTCGCAAAGACGGCGTAGCAAGAATTTAATTTTCCCATAAAATATAAAACTCAAAGTGAAGGTTTTATCCTCCGCTTTGAGTTTTTGTTTTGTATTCTTTTACCAGCTTCCGCCTCCGCCTCCACCGAAGCCTCCGCCTGAAAATCCGCCGCCACCGCTGAATCCGCCGCCTCCGCCATACGAACTTCCGTTATGTTCTGACGGTTTCGGAGTTACAATGGTATCGCCCATTCGCGGCACACTGCTACGCATAAAGTTTGCCATCCAAATGTAGGTGTACGGGTTACTGCCGTAATACCAATGAGGTGGGTCCATAGCTATCTTTTCAAATTTTCGTATCCACTTTGACGACACGCCCAAAACATAGGCATACGGCAAAATGTCGTAAAAATAACTTGGATTTTCTTCAACAAGTGCTTCAAGTCTTTCCTTTTCGGCTGTTTCCAAAAAGGTCTTGAAACTCTTAACCTTGCAAAGATTTTTGTATCCCTCGTCACTTCTTTTGCGTACAAAGGACGATAGCAAGAAGCTGACCAACGCAAGTACAAAACCTATATGCAAAGCTGTTGCATTTGGAATGAATGCTAATGTATAAATATAGCACGACAACGCATACGAAGCGACAGAAAGCACCCAGCACAAAACACGAAGCAACAGCGATTTGGAATCGAATGCCTTTGCCTGATTTACTCTGACAACATACTTGTTTGCAATATTCTCGGCTGTGCCTGCCATACGATATTGCAATTCCTTGACATAAGTACCTTTGAGCTTGCCGTTTTTGAACAACGAATCGAACAACTGCCTTTTATCCTCGTCATCGCCGTCATAATTGCGAAGCCTGTGGATATAGGCGTCATTGCCGTCCTCATTAATTTCAATAAATCCCTCGTTTGCAAGTTCAATGAGAATTGCAACAATTTCTTTTTTCTCAACTTTTCCGTTATACCAATAAGAAACTTCAAGGCTGTTCATACCCTCCGGCGGATAAAATTCAACGGTTTCGATAACCTTTTTATCCTTTCCGAATTTCAACCAAATGATGAGAACAAAGGCAAGAACAATTGCCGGAATGGCAATCATAAGTGCAGCAAGCATTTTTTCGTGAGCATAATCAAAGGTGAAGTATCCATCGTCAAGTTCTGTCCTGACGGTGAGTGCCTCGTATTCTCTCAACGGTGCGGTTGTGTGGCCGGTAATAACATTTCCGTCAACCTTGTAATCAACAATATCCGTGCCGACAAATCCGTAGTTGCCTGTTGAAAAACCGAGTTTTGAGCTGTCAAACTCCTTTGGCATAGTGATGGTAAAATTACACTTGTCAATAACCGTATCCCAACCGTCACCGATGATGTTGAAATAAAACTCATCGGCATCGGTCAAATTATCGGGTCCGACATAATAATCATACGAAATGGTGTAGGATTTTTCACCTATTATGGTTTCGTCCTCGTCACCTATTTGCATAACAAAATCGCTGTTTTGTATTGAATTACTCGTCTTGTCACTGCATTTTGCGTGTTTGATTTTCACCCAGACATTGATGAAAGATTCGTCTGCTCTGTACACACTGAAGTAAACAGGAATATAGCGATAAATACCGTGCCTGTACTGATTAAAAAAGCAGTCAATATTCTCTGTAATATGACAACTGTTATCCTCGTTTACGGTAATATTTACATCGTAATTCTTAATATAGTACGGATAAGTTGAATAATCATCTGCAAGCACTGTCACGCTTGAGCCAAGAGAAAGTACAAGGCACAGCACAAACAGAAACACATATTTAACCTTTTTCATCAGAATTCAACCTTTACAGCCTCTCTTTGAGCAGAATCTTCTACTACAAACATATCTCTCTTTTCAAAACGGAACATAGATGCAACAATACTTGACGGGAACATCTCAACAGTATTGTTGTACTGCTTTACGACAGCATTGTAGAACTTTCTTGCATTTGAAATATCCTCTTCTGTCTTTTTGAGTTGAGCGTTCAAATCCATAAAGTTTTGATTTGCTTTAAGTTCCGGATATTGCTCCGCAACAACATTGAGGCTCTTTATAGCTGTGTTAAGCTCCGCATTTGCCTCGAGCTTTTGCTGTGAGTTCATTGACGAATAGCCGTTGTTTCTTGCAGAAATAACCTTTTCAAGTGTTTCCGCCTCGTGCTTTGCGTAGCCCTTAACGGATGCAACAATGTTTGGAATCAAATCCCATCTCTTTTTGAGATAAACATCCATTGTTGAAAATGCTTCCTCAACACTGTTTTTTGATTTTACAAGTTTGTTGTAGGTTGCACCGATATACACTCCGATAAGCACAATCAAAGCAACAACAACGAGCAAAACAATAGTTCCTGTGTTCATAATAAATTACCCCCATTTTTTCATATTTTTATCTTTAATTTTAATATAGCACATTAATGAAAAATTAACAAGAAAAAAGGACATATTCGTTTAAGAATACATCCTTTAAAATTATTTTCTTTTGCCCAACGCTATGGCTCTTGCGGAATTTGCAACTGCAAGCAAGCACACGCCGATGTCGCCGAAAATCGCAAACCACATCGGAATGCTCTTTGCAAGCACAACATCAAGAATTAGAATTACAAGCTTTACGGCAACGGAGAAATAAATATTTTCCATTGCGATTGCGTGAATTTTCTTTGCATTCTTCTTGACATCATCAATTGCATTGTCGAAATAATTAATCATCACCATATCGGCAAGATTAACGGCATCTCCCGTGCAATCCTCACCGACTGCAACGGCAATGTCGGCAGCCTCAAGCATTGTCAAATCACCGTGACCTTTGCCGAGGTAAATAACCTTGTGACCGTTATTTTGAAGAACTTTAATATCATCAATACTCTTATCTTCTTTATAGGTAACAATTGTATCACAGGAATTAATTTCGTCCATAGTTGAAGTATTTTTAACAAACACATTGTCCTTTGAGCAAGCTCCGATTCCTGCACTGTAACAAAGCGGAATTGAAATTACAATCGCACACGGACAGCCGACAACAAGTGCGGCAAAGCCTCTGTGCAACCATTCGTGCCACTCCGCCTTGAAGAAAAGCGGAGGAATAACAACAATGGCAATCGCAATTATGCAAATCGCCGGTGTGTATATCCTTGCAAATTTTGTAATCATTCGCTCGGTTCGGCTTTCCTCGTTGTCATAATGACGAGGCAATGTGTAGGTCTTATGCTTTTGAGAAAGAATTAAGTCAATCGACTTTCTGCTTTTTGAAACCGCAAGTCCCTGAACAAACTCACCGATTGTAAACAAAAGAACAACCGCAACGCCCTCGGTGTATTCCTTTATTGCAAATGCACCGATACTCGCAAAACTCATAAGGAAATTTTCATCAAAAAAGCTGCCGTGAATTACACTGTCCGCCGCATCCCTTACAATGTCAAATCCTACCATAAGATAAGAAATAAGATAGCACACAAGATAAGCATAACTCGGAAGCTCGGTAAATTCGCTGATAATATACCCTGCTGCAAAGAAAACCGCACTTATGATAATCTTTGTGAGCTTTTCTTTTTTATGTTCATTAAAATGATCCTCACCGCAACAGCCGCAACCGTGATTGTCCGGCGTATGATTATCGCAACAATTCTCATAATTGTGCTCGTGGTGAGCATCGTGTTTATGTTCGCCCATATATTACACCTCTTTTAAATAGAGTAATTATAGCACAATCGTTGTAATATTACAACAAGCAAAATTCCTCAAAAATGCTGTTTTTTGTCAAGTGAAATCATAAAATTTTGTAAAATATTACAAAAGTTACATAAAGGTTACAAATCTGTTGTGCATTTTTTACATAGATTACAAAATGTAATTTTTGATATAATGGTAGTGTTGTGTGACACAACAAAGAAAAACATATACATATTAAGCGAGTTGAATCGAAAACATTGATTTTCGTAATCATCCCAAAGCGATATAATATCGCCAAAGAAAAAGGAAGGTATCTAATGACTAAGAAGAAAACCCTGCTTATAATCCCATTTGTAATAATTATGAGTTTTGTGCTTTCACTTATTACTCCGGCACTTTGCTATGCCGATGACAGCTCATATGAGCCGAGACTGACCGCACCTAACTCATCAATAGCGTATTACAGCAGAAAACTCAACCGTTACTTTCAGGTTGGCTCGGGAATGCCAAATTGCGTGGCATATGCCTACGGCAGAATTTATGAAATGAACGGTGAAAAGCCTTTGATTACTCATGGCAGTGCCGGAGATTGGTACTTTATCAACAAATCAAACGGCTACTACGATTACGGCAGTGAGCCAAAGCTCGGTGCAGTTGCATGCTGGAGCAGACATGTCGCCGTAGTTGAAAAAATTGATGATGACGGCATAACCCTTTCTGAATCCCACTGGGGAGGCAGATATTTTAACACCGTTACATATCAAAATCTCTCGTCACATTACGGACAAACATTTTACGGCTACATCTACACCTATAACGGCGGTGTAACCAAGAAAATGGAAAACAAGCTTTTGAATGCAACAAATCAAAATTCAGACCAATATATGACTGAAAAAGCTAAACCCATAGATGTGCAAAATCAATTTACACTTGCAACTATGGATGTTGAAGCATCAAACAACAATGAGCAATCCGCTAAGCCCATGTTGCTTACCGATAAACTTAATACAAATCGTTAATATGTAAAAAAACGCATTTCGGTATATTACCGAAATGCGTTTTTGTTTTGTTATGTTACATTTTTTTGAGTTGTTCTTCATCAAATGTAGAAAGGAATTCGTCATAGCTTCCTTTTCTGTCAATGTAAGTGTTGCCCGAAATCTCAATAATTCTGTCTGCCACGGTTTCTACAAACTGATGGTCGTGAGAAGTAAAGAGCACAGTTTCAGGATAACGGATAAGACCGTTGTTGAGTGCGGCGATGGATTCAAGGTCGAGGTGGTTAGTAGGTTCGTCAAAAATGAGAACATTTGCACCCGAAAGCATCATCTTGCAAAGCATACATCTAACTCTTTCACCACCGGACAAAACATTTGCCTTTTTGAGTGCTTCGTCACCGGAGAACAACATTCTGCCGAGCCAGCCTCTTATATCAGCCTCAAGCTGTTCATCGGTGTACTGTCTGAGCCAGTCAACAAGAGTGAGGTCAACGCCGTCAAAATAACTGCTGTTGTCACTCGGAAAATAGCTTTGAGATGTTGTGACACCCCACTTGAATGAGCCTTCATCGGGTTCAAGTTCGCCCATAATGATTTTGAAAAGTGTTGTCTTTGCCACAACATCGGAGCCGACAAAAGCGACCTTTTCTCTCGGGTGAATAACAAAGCTGATGTCGTCAAGCACCTTGCGGTCACCGATTGTCTTTGTCAAATGGTCAACACGGAGCAAATCGTTGCCGCATTCTCTGTCAGGCTTAAAGTCTACATATGGGAAGCGACGGGATGAAACAGGCATCTCAATCATTTCAAGAGCATCAAGCTGTTTCTTACGGGAAGTTGCCTGCTTTGACTTTGCGGCATTTGCGGAGAAACGATTAATAAAGTCCTGAAGTTCCTTAATTTTTTGCTCATTTTTCTTGTTTTGATCTCTTGCCTGACGCTGACGCATCTGGGTGTATTCGTACCAGAAATCGTAGTTACCTGTGTAAAGAGTAATTTTGCCGTAGTCAACATCACAAATATGAGTACAAACTTTATTTAAAAAGTGACGGTCGTGCGATACAACAATAACGGTGTTTTCAAAATCCAAAAGGAAATTTTCAAGCCAGCTGATAGCGGTCAAATCAAGGTGGTTTGTAGGCTCGTCAAGAAGAAGAATATCCGGATTGCCGAAAAGAGCCTGTGCAAGAAGCACCTTAACCTTCAAATCTGACGGAAGTTCTGCCATTTTGAGATAATGGAATTCATCCGGAACGCCCAATTTGTTGAGCATAAATTCGGCATCACTCTCTGCGTTCCAACCGTCAAGGTCGGCAAATTCGGCTTCAAGTTCACCTGCTTTTACGCCGTCTTCCTCGGAGAAATCCTCTTTTGCATAAAGAGCGTCCTTTTCCTCCATAATCTCAATAAGTCTTGGGTTGCCCATAAGCACGGTGCGAACAACCTCATAATCGTCATATGCAAAGTGGTCCTGCTTCAAAACGGAAAGACGCTCGCCCGGAGTAATGTGAATTTCACCCTTTGACGGCTCAAGGTCACCGCTGAGAACCTTTAAAAATGTTGATTTGCCGGCACCGTTTGCACCGATAATACCATAGCAGTTGCCCGGTGTAAATGCGACATTTACCCTTTCAAACAAAGAGCGGCCGCCAAACTGAACGGAAACATCATTTGCGGAAATCATATTTATACCTCACCTTTCTAATATCTAAAATCCACAATATTCTATCACAACGGCGAATATATTTCAACCTATTTTTGTCTGTTCCCCTATTGCGACATATTTTTTGTACACTATGCTATATAATGCAGAGGAAATAACAACAAAAAGAGGCAAAAATGGAAGTTAAAATCAAGGAAAAGATAGAGGAGAATGTAAAAAGTGAAGTTTTAAAAAAAGCAGGTAAATTTGCCGCATATTTTTTTGCGGGGTTGATAATCTCGCTCGGCTCGGCAATCGGCGGAATAAAGCCGTTTGGCGTTGCACTCACAGCCGCAGGCAGAAAAAAAGGATACATATTCTCTGCCGCAGGCGCAATAATAGGCTATTTACTGTTAGGGTTCAACGCACAAAACATAAGATATATATGTGCCGTTTTGCCGGCAACACTCGGTGCTTTTGTGATTGATAAGTGCGACATATATCACAAACCGATTTTTCCAATCGCAACAGGCACAGCGGCAATTTTGTCAACGGGATTATTTGTAAACATCAAACTTGCGGCAGAAGCACAGGCGTATTTTTTACTGCTTGCCGAAACAATGCTGACTGCCGGAGTAACCTACTGCTACTACAAAAGCATAAACGCAAATTTTAAACAAATGCGATTTAAGACATTGCCGATAACGGGGCTTACCTGCATTTTGATATCAATATCAACGCTGTTTTTAACCCTCGGCAACATATCGCTGTGGAAGTTTCACCCGATAAGGATTATCACAATATCACTTATATTGATAACACTTCACTACGCAGGAGAACGGCAGGGACTTATTTTGTCGTTAATACTCGGCTTTGTGCTCGGTGTTTACGACAAGGACATTTTGTTTTTGTGCGGTGCTTTCGGTTTTTCCGCGCTGACGGCAAGTCTGTTTTCAAAAGCTTCGATATTTGCAACGGGCGGAGCGTTTTTTGCGTCAATTACTTTTTTCTCCATAGCTTCGGGGGACGATGTGGGGCTGTCGCTGTTTCTTGACGGACTTGTGGGCACACTGTTCTTTATACTTTTGCCAACGGGATTAACAGACAAAATCGAGGACTTTTTTGACATCGGAACCGACCTGCCGCCCGACGGCACGCTCAGGCAAAATTTGGTATTAAAGTTAAGGTTTGCATCAAACGCAATGGCGGCAATATCCGACAGCGTTGACGAAGTTCGTGAACGAATAAACGATGTAACACGCAGACAAAACGAGGCTTTGCGTGACACAATGAGCAATGAAGAATACATCACAAAGGAGATAATTCTTGAAAAAACAAATCAAATCAGAATGGTTGCGTCCGACCAATTCATCTCAATATCGGGAATGTTGAACGACTTGGCAAAAGAATTTGACGAGGCGGAAATATTTGACGGCAACGCAAGCAACAAAATACGGCGACTGCTCGGCGAATACGAAATTTATCCAACAAACATTTCTGCAATAGTTGACAAATACGGACGGATGAGGGTTGAAATTCTGCTTTCGTCATCAAACGCAAACCTGACAAATATTGAACTGAAAAATGAAATAGGCAAAATCTGCAACAGATATTTTGACATGGGCAGAATAACGAATTTTAAAACGGAAACCATGCTTTCGTTCTCGGAAAAACCGAACTATTCGCTTGAAGTCGGCTTTGCGCAATACAGTGCAGAGGGCGAACTGTGCGGCGACACGGTAAAAATCATCAACGACAACAAAGGGCACTCCATACTTATTATAAGTGACGGAATGGGCAAAGGCTCCCGTGCGGCACTTGACGGTGCAATGGGTGCCGGACTTTTGTCAAAACTCATCAATTCGGGCTTCGGCTTTGACTCGGCGTTGAAAATAGTCAACTCTGCTCTGCTTGTCAAATCCAATGACGAGAGCCTTGCAACGCTTGACATTGCAAACATAGATTTATTTACGGGCAAGTGCGAGCTGTTCAAAGCAGGTGCACCGGCAAGTTACATCATCAAAGACGGCAGAGTGACAAAATGCGAGTTGACCTCTATGCCGGCAGGAATTTTGCGAGGCATAGAATTTGCAAAACGCACGGCGGTTTTGAGCCTTGGCGACAGCATAATTTTGATGAGTGACGGCATAACCGACCTCGGTGAGCGTTGGCTGAAAGACACAATATCGGGTATGCCGCAAGGTGTGCAAGAGGGTGCAGACTACATTTTGGACTGTGCAAAAGAGGAAATGAAAAACAAAAAGGCAGACGACATGAGTATAATTTTTGCAAGATTGGAGCGAAATTGAATGACAGATAATTTGGGAATAGGAAGCTTATACGAAATTGACATCAGTGAAATTGCACAAACAATAAAGAAATTTTTAGGTGAAGTTATACAAAAAGAAAAGCTGACTTTACCTACTTTAAAAATGAGCAAGCGAACACTGAGAAGCCTGTCGGAAATAATACTGACAGGCTCCGGGCAATCCTTTTATGCCGCACAGGCAATGGCACACAACTTGGAACTTCTCACGGATTTGCCGACATACGCAATTCCGTCGGCTCTGCTGAAAAGCACAAGAGGCGTGCTGTACCGTGATGCACTTGTAATCGCCGTTTCGCAAAGCGGCGAAAATGCCGACACCATAGCGGCTGTGAAGCGTGCAATGAACAACAACGCAAGGATAACAGCGGTGACGGCAAAAGATTCCACCCTTTCAAAAATGTGCAAAAGCAAGTTGTATATTGCCGACTGCGACACAAGCCTGTGCACCTTTCAAAACGAATACCTTGCACTTGCAATACTCGGAATTCACCTCGGAAGTACGCTCGGCTGTATGACGAAAATCAATATGAGCGTTGCACTGAAACTCGGTCAAATGCTCCCCGGCAAGCTGTCGTTTACTCCTAACAGTCAAAAAGAACTGCAAAGCGTGGGCGAATACATCGGCAAATTTGACAATATAGTCCTATGCGGCTACTCAACCGACGAAGCACTTGCAAAATCACTTGCCGAAAAATTCAGGCTGATTGCAAACATCCCTGCATTTTCTATGCCGATATACGATGTTGCGGCAAGCTGTTTGGATTTAAAAAACACGCTGATTATTCCGATAATCGGCAACAATGCAAGTTTGGGAATTGTAATGCCATACATTAACGAAATAAAAAGTGCGTGCAAAGAAACGATAATTTTCACCACCAAAGGCATTGCACAGGAAGCGGAAATAACCGACGGCACGGTAACGGTTGATGACAGCATACCGCTGTTTAACCCCATCACCCTTGCAACGGTTATTCAGCAAGCTCTGCTTGAAGTGAACACCCTTTCAATAACTGACACCGACCAATCGGCGTAAAAAATAAGCGACATTTCTGTAACGGAAGTGTCGCTTTGTTATTTTAAATATTATACAATTTTTTGGCATTTTGGTAGGTTTGATCAAGGACTTCCTGTGCCGACATTCCGAGCAACTCGCCTATGCGTTCGGCAATGAACGGAATGTATGACGAATCGTTGCGTTTGCCTCTGTGCGGTTCGGGTGCAAGATACGGACAATCCGTTTCGAGCACAAGGCGGTCAAGCGGAATTTCTTTGACAACTTCAAGACTTTTGCGTGCATTTTTGAATGTTGCCACGCCGTTCAAGCCGATGTACATACCCAGCTTGATAATCTCCCTTGCCATCTCTTTTGAACCCGAAAAGCAATGCAAAACGCCCTTTGGCTTGGTTGCTTTGAGAATGTCGAGAGTATCGCCGTGTGCCTCTCTGTCGTGCACAATCACGGGCAAGTCGTGGTTCTTGGCAATTTCAATCTGTGATTCAAAAAAAGCCTTTTGCTTTTCTTTTGTCGATTCCATCCAATGATAATCAAGCCCGATTTCGCCGACGGCAACGCACTTTTCATCATTCAAATATTCATCAAGGAGCCCCAAATCGTCAATGCCGTACTTCTCCAAATTTTCGGGATGAAAACCTGCCGCAAAGTAAAAATCATTAAATTTATGTGCCAAATCACGGTTTGCCGCCGTTGACGGAATATCACATCCGCAACTGACTGCACCGACAACGCCCTTGTCCTTGAGCGACAAAATCAGTTCTTCCCTGTCGCTGTCAAAAGCCTCATCGTCATAGTGCGAATGTGTGTCAAAAATATTTGTATAAATCAAAGAATATTCTCCTCAATCCAATGTTCCAAATCGTTGTAAACCTCATCTTTGTTAAGCTCATTGAGAATCTCGTGGCGAGCATCATGGTAAAGTTTAAGAGTTACATTTTTATGGTCGGTTTCAAGCAATTTTCTGTAAACCTCGGTTACGCCCTTGCCGTAATTTCCGACAGGGTCCATATCGCCCGACATCAAAAGGACCGGCTTATCCTTTGCAACATTGTTGAACCATCTGTCCTCGTTGCACTGAATGGTGAGCTGACTCAAATCCATAAAGCCTGCAACGGTAAAAAGAAAGCCGCAAAGCGGGTCGGCAACATATTCGTCAACCTCTTTGGTATCTCTCATACCCCAATCATAGTGAGTTCTGTGTTCAAACGGCTTATCGTAAGGGCCGAGTGAAATATTGTTGAGAAACTTGCTGTGATGCTTTTTGCCCTTGAGTGCGGCAACAGCCTTCATAATAGGAATACCTGCTTTTGCAATAGGCGTAGGTCCTGCCGTACCGATAAACACGGCACCGTCAAAATCGTTGCCGTACTCGTTGATATAACACCGCATAACAAGCGAGCCCATAGAATGACCGGCAATGATAAACTTTTTGTCCGGATACTCTTTTTTTGCAATATCGGTGAGTGTTTTTGCATCGGCAAGAATGTTTTTGTAGCCGTCCTTATCACCGAAATAACCGAGCAATTCTTTATCATCGTTTGACTGACCGTGGCCGAGCATATCATTGATGAAAATTGCATAGCCTCTGTCGGTAAACGCAGAAATAAAATTGCGATACCTGTTTGTGTGCTCCGCCATACCGTGGTGCATTTGAATAACGGCTTTTACTTCGCCCTCGGGTGCAAACTGCCAAGCCTTGATGTCACAAATGCCCGAAGCACTTTTATAAGTGTACTCTTTCTTTATCATAATAAAACCCCTTTTAGATAATAAAAATCAAGTATGAAATATTAATTTTTTATTCGTAGGGGAGGATATTATCCTCCCGCAAATTTTATATTATGCAACAGGCGGATAACAGCCGCCCCTGCAATTATTCTTCCAAATTAGATGTGCAATGAGGACATCTTGTTGCCTCAATATTAATTTCGCTCTTGCAATAAGGGCAAATCTTTGTTGTAGGTGCGGCGGCTGTTTTTTCCTCATCTTTGGTTGCAAGTTTATGTGCGGTTTCCGAAATTCTGTTGACCGATTTTACAATCAAAAATACAACAAGTGCCATAATAAGGAAATTGATAACAGCAGAAATAAACGCACCGTAATCAAGATAATTTTCAGTACCGAAAAGGCAAATTTTACCTTGAACCTCGGCACCGCCGATACAGTTGAAAAGCGGCTGAATAATGTTATCCGTAAGTCCCGATACAACCGAACCGAACGCACCGCCGATAATAACACCGACAGCCATATCGAGCACATTACCCTTTGAAATAAACGCTTTGAATTCTTCTAAAAACTTTTTCATTGTTATTCTCTTTTCCACATCTTTTATAACAACATATTAACATATTGTTCAGTCAAAATCAACCACACCGGTAAAATCAAAATCGGGAATAAACTCGTCGCTTGCGGCTTCAAGTTCCTGAACAAAAATTTTATCAAGTCCCAAGTCAAAAATATGATTAACCACCTTGTCATACTCTCTTTGGGTGAGCGGTCGATTGATTTCCTTATAATCCGACAAATCACCACACGGCACATACTGAGCCATTACGGAAATATAAGTATCGTCAAAATTTTCCGCCAAATAATCGAGTGCTTCAATAGAAGCGTTAGTGTTTGACGGCAACACCAAATGGCGGATAATCATACCCTTTTGCATAATGCCTCTGTCATCAAAAACATCACTTTTAACCTGCCGTTTCATCTCGGTCAAAGCCGCCTCGGCAACCTGCGGATAATTCTCCGCCTTGCTGTATTTTTGAGCTTTGTCGGGTCTTATGTACTTAAAATCCGGCAGATAAACATCAACTATTCCGTCAAAAAGCCTGAGCGTTTCAACGCTGTCATATCCCGAAGTGTTATAAACAATCGGAACGGGCGGCTTGTACTTTTCAAACACTCGCAAAAGCTGTGCCGAATAGTGTGTGGGATTAACAAGGTTGATATTATTTGCACCCTTATCAACAAGGTTTTTCATAATGTCAATCAGCTTGCCATCGCTCACCTCAACGCCCTTGCAGTTATGGCTGATGTCAAAATTTTGGCAAAAAACACAACCCAAATTGCAACCGCTGAAAAAAATCGCACCCGAGCCGTTTTTTCCGCTGATACACGGTTCTTCCCAAAAATGGAGAGCGGCACGGGCAAGCTTAAACTTATCGGAACTTTTGCAATAGCCGAGCGTTTTTTGACGGTCAACATTGCATTTTCTCGGGCACGCATTACAAATCATAACAACGCCTTGTAAATATCGTTTTTCTTAAACGAGGTGATTTTTGCAACCTCTTTTGCGGCGGCATTTGTGCTCATTCCGTCCGCCATAAGCCTCTTTGCCTCCTCAACCGCCTTGTCAAACGATATTTCCTTTTCTTCAATTTTTTTGCCGTCAACTATAACAACGAATTCGCCCTTGGGTTTTTCTTCGTCAAACATTGTTGAAGCGGTTTTCAAATCGGTGCGAACAACATTTTCGTGAACCTTTGTAATTTCTTTTACAAGGGCAATATCACGCTCGCCGAAAACCTCGTACATATCCTTGAGCGTTTGCGTAAGTTTGTGCGGTGCTTCGTAAAAAACCATTGTGCGTTTTTCATTTGCAAGTTCTTCAAGCTCTTCCCTGCGTTCCTTTTTGTTTGCCGACAAAAAGCCCTCAAATGTGAATTTTCTTGTATTCATACCCGATATTGCAAGTGCGGTTGCAAATGCCGTAGGTCCGGGTACACTTTCAACATCAATATTGTTTTCGTGGCAAAGTTTTACCAAATCTTCGCCGGGGTCAGAGATTGCCGGCATACCCGCATCCGTGCAAATTGCACAGGTTTCGCCATTTGCAAGCCGTGAGATAATCACATCCCCACGCTCGTTTTTGTTGTGTTCAAAATAACTGACCATTTCCTTTTTTATGCCAAAATGATTAAACAATTTAAGGGTTACTCGGGTATCCTCTGCGGCGATAAAATCCACGCTTTCAAGTGTTTCAACCGCTCTCGGCGAAAAGTCACCGAGGTTGCCTATCGGAGTACCCACAACATAAAGTTTTCCGCTCATTATCTGATTTTGTCCTCATATCCGTCGGCATAAGAGCCGTAAATTTCTATCATCTCGGGAGTGAATTTGCTCTCATCGTTTTTTATAATCAAGGTAGGTTCAACACGCAAAAACGGCTTTGCCCCTTTTTTGCCCTCTACCAAAAACAAAAACGGTTCTTCTCCCTGTTTATCAACAACAAAACGAAGCCTTTTCGGCTCGATTTTGTATTGACGCATTATCGCAAGTGCGTCCACCAATCTTTCGGGGCGGTGACACATACAAAATCTACCCATATATGTAAGCAAATACGAAGCCGCTTTAACAGCGTCCTCAATGTTACAGCACACCTCGTGGCGGGCAATTCTTGCACTTTCGCCGAGTGATTCAATGCCTGTATTAACAGGCTTATACGGCGGATTCATAGTAACAAGCGTAAAGCATTCCGCCGAAAATTCTTCATTGATTTTTCGCAAATCGCAAAGGTGCGGAATGAGCCTGTCACCCAAATTATTGTATTTTATCGAAGCATTAACCTGCTCAAAGGCATTTTGCTGAATGTCAAGACAATGCATGCCCGTTTGTTTTTCGTCACGCAACCACAAAAGCGGAATTATGCCGCACCCCGTACCCATATCAAGAGCTTTGTCCTTATATTTTGGCTTTGCAAAATGTGACAAAAGCACCGCATCGGTACCGAAGGTGTGATCACCGCTCACAGCAATTTTTATATTGTCCGACAATCTTTCATAATTATATTCCATAAAAATTATTATAATATATTTTCTGCGTTATTACAAGAGGGTTATCTTTTTCAACAACGAAACAAAAATCGGCTCTCCTCTTTGGGAAAGCCGATTTTTAATTCATATATATTTGGTACACAACAGCGATTGCCTCACGGGTGGCAAAAGGCATATAGCCGTTCCACGGAGTTTTGCTTGAATACGAATACGCTCTGACACCGTTTCGCTTTGCAAATTCATATGCACGATATTCGTGAAAATCGTTTGTAACAACGGTAATTTCGTCAATATTCACTCCGCTTTTTTTAAGTAAAGACAGTGAATTTTCAAAGTTTTCCTTTGTGGATGTTGACTCATCCTCAATAATAAGCCTACTCGCATCAATACCCTTTTCGCTCAGCACATTATACATACACTGTGCCTCGGATATATTTTCACCGTTGCCCTGTCCGCCGCTCAAAATTGCCTTTGACTCAGGGTGATTTGTAAGATATTCGTAAGCCTTGTTGATTCTGCCACGCAAGAAAATGCCCGGCTCATCGCCTCTGACCATACAACCGAGGACTATAACATACTCCGTATTTTTTTCATTTAATTTGCTGTGAGCAACAACATTGCCAAACGCAAATCCGCCCACGCCTATGCCCAACGCAAGCACTATGCAAACAAGGGATGTTACGATTTTGCCTGATTTTTTGGAATTAAAATTCTTAATGCCGTTATTGATTTTGTCAAAAAACAACACATACAAAAAAAGCAAAGCCGCAACGCCCAAACCCGACAGCACGCCTATGCTATGCTCACCCGTTGTAACAAGCGGGCCTATGTAAAAAATTATTGTCACCATAGCAACAAGGATAATAAGCAATTTAACAAGTTTTTTCTTCATATCTATCACCGATTTCATTATATCAACCCAAACGGCATAAAGTCAACAAAGAAATAATTAAGATTTAATAAAGAATTAGGCAAAGAAAAAAGCACCCGTTGCGAGTGCTTTAAATCTTATAAATTAGAGTGCTGCCTTAGCTGCTTCAACAAGTGTTGCAAAGCCTGCAGGGTCTGCAATAGCAATTTCTGAGAGCATCTTTCTGTTAAGGTCAATGCCAGCCTTCTTGAGACCGTTCATAAATGTTGAATAGTTCATACCGTTCATCTTTGCTGCTGCAGAGATACGAGTGATCCAAATTCTTCTGAAATCTCTCTTCTTTTGCTTTCTGCCGATATAAGCATACTGACCGCTCTTCATTACTGCTTGTTTAGCAGTCTTGAACAAGGTGTGCTTTGATCCATAGTAGCCCTTAGCTGCTTTTAATACTTTCTTTCTTCTTTTGCGAGTCGCCATAGCGCCTTTAATTCTAGCCATTGTTAATTACCTCCGTAAGTTTTAATCGTTCTTCTTATTTATAAGGAACAAGTCTCTTGCATTGCTTCTGATTTGTTACATCGGCAACTGCTGTCTTGCGAAGATTTCTCTTGCGCTTTGTTGTCTTTTTAGTAAGGATGTGTGAAGTGTAAGCGTGAGCTCTCTTTACCTTGCCACTCTTTGTTGTCTTAAAACGCTTTTTAGCGCCGCTGTGTGTCTTAATTTTTGGCATAGTTATTTCCTCCGTTAAAATTAATTACTTTGTCTTTGGGGACATAAACATAAGAATTTGGCGTCCCTCAAGCTTTGGTTTTTTATCAATATTTGCTTCATCTGCAAGTTGGTCGGCAAATCTTTGCATATTGGTTTCACCGAGTTCAGGGTGAGCCATCTCTCTGCCGCGAAGGCGGATAGACACCTTGAGCTTATCGCCCTTTGCAAGGAACTTGCGAGCTTGGTTAACCTTTGTGTTAAAGTCGCCGATGTCGATGTTGAGCGAAAGTCTGATTTCCTTTGTTTCAACAGTCTTTTGCTTCTTGCGATTTTCCTTTTCACGCTTAGTTTGCTCATAGCGATATTTTGAATAGTCCATAATTTTTGCAACCGGCGGCTTAGCCATAGGAGCAATTTTTACAAGGTCAACGCCTCTTGCATCTGCAAGTGCCTGTGCCTCTTTTGCGCTCATAATGCCCAATTGTTCGCCCGTGTCAGAAATTACTCTTAATTCCTTATCTCTGATTTCGCCGTTAAGCTGTGGAGCATCTTTGCTGATAAAAAACACCTCTTTAAAAAATAAATAAGTACAAACGCAAAACGCCTGTACCCAATAATCATAAAAATTATTGCCCTTTTTACTTCACGCTGAAGGGGAGAACATACGCTCTGCTTTGTTGTGCAAATAATATAACACATTGCGAGCCGAATGTCAAGACTTTTTCTTTACAAATATTTTCGGCAGAAAAACGCTGTAAGACAAAAATCCCACAGCGTTTCAATTCATTTATAACAATGAAATCATTATGTTACTGAGATAGTTTACTCCCAAGCCGGTTGTTGCGGCTAAAACAATCACCAAAGCGTATGCGGCAACAACCATAATAATTTGCGCCCAAATGAAGTTCTTTTTGTTTTTGTTTGTGTTTGGACTGACAAGCCAAACAATCCAACAAATGATGTTTACAACAGGAATTGCCGAAAGAACGAACATCAGAATGTACGAGCCGATGCTCATAACCTCTGTTGTCGGGTCATACGGCTGTTGATATATCGGTTGCTGATATTGCGGCTGATACGGTTGTTGATACGGCGGTTGGTTTGGATTTTGATTAGGTTGATAATATTGGTTATTATAATCCTCCATACTTATCCCTCCTGTTCATTTGTTCAAAGAAATTTACAACCCTGTGTTTTCAGCAATATACTTGCGAGCCTTTACGGCATATTCAAACGGATTTGCTTTTGCCGGGTCTTGCTCTGCTTCAACAACAACCCAGCCCTCATAATCGGCTTCCTCTAAAATATCGAATATCGGCTTGAAATCCACATCTCCGTCACCCGGAACAGTGAATACACCTGCTCTTACAGCGTCAAGGAACGACATATGATTTTGTACAACTTCGTTGTTATATACATCAAGACGAACATCTTTAAGATGTACATGCTTGATTCGGTCAACATACTTTTTAAGCACAGGAACAGGGTCGATACCTGCAAATGTGAGGTGACCGCTGTCAAAAAGAAGATACACAAGTTCAGGGTCGGTAATTTCCATAAGCTTGTCGATTTCTTCAACAGTTTGAACGCCTGTACCCATATGATGATGCACGGTGAAATACATACCCTTGCTTTTTGCATACTCGCCCATTTCATTGAAGCCTTTGGCAACAATTGCCCATTCTTCATCGGTATAATACGGCTTTTCATCAAGAATTGATTTTGTCAAATCACCCTGAATCGAATTGCCCTGCTCTGACGCACCGATAACCTTTGCACCGAGTTTATGGAGTTTGTCGCAATGAGCCTTGAAAGCCTCGATGGTTTCTTCATAAGGCTTTGAAGTGAGATATGACGAGAACCACGCATTGCAAATTTGAAGTCCTCTTATATCAAGATAAGGCTTGAGCACATCCGGGTCGGATGGATATTTGTTTCCGATTTCGCTGCCCTTGAAGCCTGCAAGTGCCATTTCGGAAATGCACTGCTCAAAGGTATTTTCAGCGCCCAAATCGGGCATATCATCATTTGTCCAACCAATCGGTGCAATAGCCAATTTTACTTTGTTAGGATTAAGCATCTTATGTTCTCCTTAATATTAATAATCAAAAGTTTGTGCAATGTGCTTTTGCATATCGTCATACGCCTCGGCAACCCTCTTGCTCTTTGACACCTCGGCAACGCCTACTCTCCACCACGATTCAAATCCCGGTGTCATGGTTTTCGGAAGCACCTTAATGTCGAACAAAACGGTTTTATCCTGCTTTTTGGCATCTTCAAGAGCCGCTTTTAATTCAGCAGAAGTGTGAATTGTGTATGCCTTTGCACCGTAGCCCTCTGCGATTTTTGCAAAATCAACAGCAATTTCACCGCCGTCAAGCATACCTGTTTTTGGATTTCTTGCACGGAACACGGTACCGAAAGTATCTGTGCCCTGATTATTTTGCAGGTTTTCGATACAACCCCAACCGAGATTGTCAAAAAGGCAAACATTAATCTTCAAGCCCTCTTGAATAGCTGTGTAAAGTTCGCTGTGACCCATAAGGAACGAACCGTCGCCGCAGAAGGTGTAAACCTCTGCTTCTGGCTTTGCAAGTTTTGCACCGAGAGCACCGTTGACCTCGTAACCCATATTGGAATATCCGTATTCCATATGATAAGTTCTTGTGCCGTTAGGTCTGAAAAGTCTTTGCATATCACCCGGCAGTGAGCCTGCCGAACCGAGTGCAATGTCGCCCTCGCTCATAAATTCATTGATAATACCGAGTGCAAGAGTTTGATTAAGTCCGCCCTCAAGCTCGGTTGAATAATATTCGTCAACAATAGCGTCCCACTCTTTTTTGGCGTCTGCAATTTCGGTTGTATATGCGGTTTTATATCCGTCAAGCGACTCAATAAGTGCAGTCAAAGTTTCCTTGGCATCGGCAACGATTGCCTGAGCATCCATTTTGTACGCATCAAACGGGCAAATGTTTATGCCGAGAACCTTTCTGTCCTCATTGAAAAGCCACTTTGACGAAGTGGTAAAATCCGTAAATCTTGTGCCGACACCGATAACAAGGTCCGCATCTCTGCCGATAACATTAGCGGCTTTGCCGCCCGTTACACCGATACCACCCAAATTGAGCGGATGATTCCACGCAATAAGTCCCTTGCCTGCCTGAGTTTCGGACACAGGAATGTTGTATTTTTCGGCAAGAACCTGAAGTTCTTTTTCTGCTCCCGAATATCTTACACCGCCGCCGCAAACGATAATCGGCTTTTTAGCCGCCTTAATCATCTGTCTTGCACGGTCAAGCTGTGAAGCACTTACAGGGCGTCTGTCAATATGCCAAACTCGTTTTTGGAGGAAGTGCTCCGGATAATCATATGCCTCGCCCTCAACATCCTGAGGCATTGCAAGGCAAACCGCACCTGTGTCGGCAGGGTCGGTGAGCACTCTCATAGCGTTTAAACAAGCCGTCATAAGCTGCTCGGGACGAATAATTCTGTCAAAATAATGGCAAACGCCCTTGAATGCGTCCGTTACGGTTCTGCCGTAATTGTCAAAAAATTCTGCCTGCTGCAAAACAGGGTCGGGTTGACGACAAGCAAAAGTGTCACCCGGCAAAACAAGAAGCGGAATTCTGTTTGCCGTTGCACAGCCGCAGGCTGTTACCATATTTGTAGCACCCGGACCGATAGACGAAACGCACGGAATAATCGCCTTTCTATCCATTTGTTTTGCATAAGCAACAGCGGCAAGAGCCATATTCTGCTCATTTTTGCCCTGATAAAATTTTAAGTTATGGCCGCCCTGTTCAAGTGCCTGACCGACTCCGACTACACAGCCGTGACCGAAGATGCCGAAAATTCCGCTTACGAATTTTGATTCAACTCCGTCAACTTCTATGTACTGATTGTCAAGGAACTTAACAAGAGCCTGTGCCATTGTAAGTCTTTCTCGTTTCATACCGTCACCCCATTATCAACATTCAATTTCCGAAAGTTTAACAGGACGATGTTCGGCAACAGAAAGTTTAGCCGCCAAGCCGAGGCGAAGTGCCTCCAAGCCGTCATTAACGGTTGTTTTTGTAGGAACATCATTTTGAACGGCATTGATGAATTCCGTCATTTCGTCGGTAAAAGACTGCATATATCTTTCAAGGAAGAAATAAAGCGGCTTGTCGGTACGGTTGCCGTCATCATTGATATAAGAAACATTTGTAGGAGTGTCGTTTGCTGCGGAAGCCTGACCGCCGGAACCGAACACTTCAAGTCTTTGGTCGTAGCCGTAGCAAGCCTTGCGGCAATTGTCAATAACACCGATTGCACCGCTCTTGAATTTGAGTGCAACAAGTGCCGTATCAACATCTCCGGCTTCACCGATTGCCGGGTCAACCATAACGGTGGCGTTTGCGTAAACCTCTTCTACCTCGCCGCCGATAAAACGAGCCATATCAAAATCATGAACCGTCATATCAAGGAAGATACCGCCCGAAACCTTAACATATTCAATTGCCGGAGGTTCAGGGTCACGGGATGTAATTTTAATTGTTTGAAGATTGCCGAGTTTGCCCTCGTTTGCAAGACGCTTGATTTCGGCAAAATTGTGGTCATATCTTCTGTTAAAGCCGATTTGAAGTTTTACGCCTGCTTTTTCAACAGCAGCGATAACCTTTTTAATCTTTGCAACCGTCAAATCAACAGGCTTTTCGCAGAAAATGTGCTTGCCTGCCTCTGCCGCTTCAACCGCAATATCGGCATGTGTATCAGTTGATGAGCAAATAAGAACAGCCTCAATCTCCGGATTGTTAAGAATTTCGTGGTAATCTTCGTAAGCGTTTGGAATGCCCAAATCTGCGGCAACCTTTTTCGCTCCGTCAACATAAATGTCCGAAATGGCAACTATCTCTGCCTGCGGAATGTGATAAGTAATTGATTTTGCATGAACCTGTCCGATTCTGCCGGCACCTATAATGCCCACCTTTAGTTTTTGCATAACTAATACCCCTTTAGTTTAAATTGGCAGAGTATCCCCTGCACATATCAAATTTATTTTATCACACGGCATAGTCATTTTCAATAAAATATACAATTTAATAGTATACAAAATTAGGCACAATAACATAGTAATAATACACAAAATTCAAAGCGGTCAAAATAAAAAATCGTTTTTCATCCGATTTTATTTAATACATGCACTATATAGTGCATACATTATGACCGATTAAAAGTACCTATGGTTGCAACGGCTGTTTTCGTTCTCTAATATGAAAATCACCAAATAAAAAAGGAGGAATTTCTATTACAAGTTACGAATTCAGAAACGACGAAATGTTTCTCAGAAACCAATTCAAAAGCGTTGGGATGTTTAAGCTTCCGCTTATAAAAAAACAAGAAATCGGTCTTGAAGATGTGAGTCTAATCGGTTATGATAAAATTAATCAAAGTGATGATTACAAAAGTACAGTACATTTCTTTCTTGACGATTACAGATTTGAAAGCATATATAACAATCCCGAAAAGAAAATTGAAATGCTGAAAAAATTTAACGCCGTTCTTTCGCCCGATTTCAGTATGTTTGTTGAAATGCCGATTGCTTTGCAGCTTTTCAGCACATTCAAAAACAGATGGGTCGGTGCTTATCTGCAAGAACAAGGTATAAATGTTATCCCAACCGTTCGGTGGGGTGATCTAACAAGTTTTAATTTTTGTTTTGACGGAATTGAAAAAGGTTGTGCAGTTGCAGTTTCAACAATCGGGGTAAAAAAAGAAAAAGCACATTTTATGCTCGGCTATAATGAAATGCTGAGCCGCATAAAGCCAAGCAAAATTATTTGTTACGGTAAGCCTTTTGATGAAATGAAAGGCGATATAATCGAAATTGATTATGCAGAAACAAATAATCTACAAAACGCGAATAAAAAATATATCAAGACCTTTTATGGCTATATCACCGGAACATGTACAAAGGGCGGTGGTTCCGCTGACGGTCAAAGTTCGGGCAATCCGGAGCCGAAAGAAACTTGGGTTCCAAAAGATGAAGAAGCCAAAAGATTTTTAGGCAAGCCAGGAGAAATAATTGAAACGATTGATAAAAACGGTGAACGAAGATTAACTAAAATAGGCAAAGACGGCAAAGCTATCAAAGAAAGACACTATTCTGATCACAGAAAGGGACATAAACATACTAATCCTCATGATCATAATATTGATTGGGTAGATGGACATCCAAAGCCATCTCCACCGATAAATTATCCGAAAGATAACATTCCTGAATTCAAATCAAAGGAGATATTAAAAATGTATACCAAAAACGACCATATTCTTGAATATCCCAAATACAAAAGCATAAATGATTTTAAGGAAAGTTTAATTTACGGCAGAGAAATTGTGATAAAATGGAACGAAATTGAATATTCGATAGAATACGAAAACGATTCTATGAATGATTTTTCTATATGTGAAGCAAACAAGCCGAAAACCGAAGTTCACTTTAAATCAATCAACGAACTGCTAAATTCAAAATTAAATTCAAGCACCTGCTTAAAAGATGTGATAACCGAGGCAGAAATCACTTGGAGAAACATTTAAAGGATTAATACAGATAAAACGATATGAACAAATTATATAAAATGACTGCAAAAGAATTTGAAGAAAAGAAAATTCTTTACAAGCACAGCGACACAAAATATATTGTTATGGACGGAAGCGGCATAACAACATACGAAGAATATTTTGACAGGCTTTGGCAAGCATTCGGCTTAAGCGATTTGCCCGAAGGATGGAAAAAAGATAATCACAGTGAATATGATTTTATGACCGATGATGATTTTTTACCCAATGATAAATATGTTTTTATTATAAAGAACTATGAACAATTTATGAAAAGTAATCCAACAGAAAAGAGTAAAATCGAGAAAAGATATAACAATTACCTGTTGCCTTTTTGGGATGAAGAGGTTGAACGAGTCGTTGTCGACGGCAAGAGAAAAGATTTTAACATCTATCTTGTATCAAATGAATAAATAACTGTTTCTAAACGCCAAATCACCGCAAACTCAATGTTTGCGGTGATTTTTTATAATACTATTGTTATATTTATTCTAATTTTCCGGCGGTGTTGAACGGGTAATACCTAAACATAACCTTGCCGATGAACTTGTCACGAGATACGAAATTTGTTGTTGTCCAATACCGTGAATCAACGGAATTGTCACGGTTGTCGCCCATTACAAAGTAGCTGTCCTCGGGAACAACAAAGGTTCCGTTGTAACTATCTTTGTTTTCGGGTGACACAAAATCATCACGAAGTTGCATTGTTTTGCCGTCCGTGCCGGTTACATAAACCGTGCCGTCAACAATATTGACCGTTTCACCCGGAAGTCCGATAATACGCTTTACAAAAAGTTCCTTTTCATTATCAGGATATTTGAAAATCGCAATGTCAAATCTCTCCGGCTCGTTAAACTTATATTCAAGTCGGCTTGCGATAACACGGTCGCCCTTTTGAATGGTGTTGAGCATTGAGCCCGTAGGGATAACCGCATTTGCAAATACGCAATATTTAAGAATCATTGCAACGATAAATGCAATAATGATAGGTGCAAGAAATTCCAAAGTCTCTCTTAATTTGGATTTTGGGGTTTCCTCCTCCTTAACTTCTGCATCGGGTGTTGTTTTTACTTTTTTACTCATAATTATTTTTCCTTACCGATTTTAAAAATCATAATTTCAAACGGCTTCATAGTCAAATCCATTTTTGAATTGTAAGCATAGGTTTCGTCGGTTTCTTCAAGCGACTTGCAATAAACATTAAAGCGTTTTGCGCCCTGCAAATCTTCAGGTGCACCCATAAGCTTGTTGAGCGTAAGAGTGAGCGAAGTTTCCTCATCCGTAGGATTGCGAAGTGCAATTACGCCGTCATCACCGTCCCATGAAATGTAGCCGTAAATATTATTTTCTTCAGGATTTCCGCCGATAAACTGAGCGTTTTGAAGAATGTGATAATTATCTTTTTGCCAATTCATAGCGGCAGCAAGAGAAGTCCACTTGCTCTCGTTCATCATATTAACGGACAAATGAAGTTCGTTAAGAGCCTGACCTCTTACCGTGCACCAATAAATGTACTTTTCAAATTCTTCATCAGTATAATCAACATGTGCCGTGTTACCGTAAATCGGCTCGTGATTATAGAGATTTTTAAGCGGAATTTGAAGTGCACGAGTGCAAAGGCAATCAAAATATCTTGCGTCACGATAGGTAATTTCCTTGTCAACCTGTGCCTGATTTTCAAGATTCTTTGCAAATCCGATATCGCCGCTGTTTTGCACCCAAAGAGAGTTAACCCATTGAAGCCACCACGGTGAAACATTGACATAGCAGGTCATATTTATCCAAATATCAGGCTTGGCGGCACGGAGTTTGTCATAAAGAGCAATCCATTTTTGCCACATATCGGTTACAAAATACATATCCTCGTAACCGCCCACCATATGGTCGTGCTTTTCATTCAAGCACGGCTTCAGGCAAAAGCCGTCAAGTTTCCAATAATCTATATCAAACTCATTTGTGGTTTCAACAAGGAAATCGCCGAGTTTTTCGATATATTTTGTTGAAGCAACGCAAATATCCCTTGCTTCTTTGTTAAGATAACCGTTGCCGGCACGCTGATAACGCTTTGCGATTTTATCCGGACGGGTGTATCCGCCTCGAGGACCGAGCCACAAGCCGAACTTTGAACCCATTTCCTTGCAAAGTGCGGTAACATTTGTAAGCTTGTTAGGAAACTTTTTGTTAAACGACCAAAAGCCCGCCTTAACATTAGGCCAACCGTCGTCAACAACATACGCCGCAAGTTCGGGAGCACCGTAATGAGTGAGTTGCTTGTGAACCTCGGTAAATGAGGTCATAATGTTTTGCTCCGTAATGTCTTTCATATAATCGTACCAGCTGTTGTACTGAAAACGAAGCGGAGCCGGCACACTGATTGACTCGATATACTCATAAAAAGCCTTGCGAACAGACGGCAATGTGTTATCCTTACCGCCGCCCATAACGGTTACGGGGCACTCAAATCCCTTGCCGAGCGGCTTGCCGATAAAATATCTGATTGTGGCACTGCCGTGAAGAATTCTGTTTTCGGTAGCCGGGAATTCACAACCGAAGAAAAGGCTGTCAATATAAATCGGTTGACCGAGCATTGAATGAAACGCAGGAATTTCGCCGCCTTCAACAATATCAACGCCGAAATGAGTTTTTGAATTGATTATGCCGATATTTTCAAGCTCGATAAAATCAATAACTCTGTCATCGGTTTGGTCAATAAAAATCTGCTTGCAAACGGTGTTGCCGTCCTTATGCACCCAATATTTCAAAGTAATCTGCAAGCCGTCGCTCTCTTCAAATCTGAAAACAAGCTTGTCATCCTCATAATCACTGTATTCAACAGGCAAACCCTTAGAGGACAACTCTTTTCCGTCTGCAAAATGAACAACAAATTCCGTGCCGTTGCCGTCCGGCACAAAATTGATACCGGAATATGTGTTTTTTATTTGAGAAGCATAGAATTTTTCATCTGTAATTTTAAATTCTCTTTTAAGTCTGTTACTTGTTAATTTAAACATACAAATCCCCTTTAATTATATGTTTTACAGTTCTTTAAGTGCTTTTGCAAGCTGGTCGGGGCACGATGTACCCTTGAAATTGCAATCAATTCCTTTAAGGTCATTGATTACCTCATCGATTTTTCTGCCCTTTACAAGAGAAGAAATACCTTTCAAATTACCGTTGCAACCGCCTACAAAGCTGACGGAATTGATAGTTTGGTCATTTTCGTTTACATCTATGGTAATCTGTCGTGAACATACGCCCGACGGAATATATATTTTTTCCATTTAATCAATCTCCTTTTTCCAATCATTACTATTATACATATTAAGTGAAAATATTTCAATAACATTTATACAGTTTATTATTAATAATATATAAACCGGTGCTATACATAAAACGAAACGGCTCCTCTTGTTATAACATCAAGAGAAGCCTTAATCGATTTAATATTATAAATGTAAAACTCTGTCCTTAATTTCCTGTGTTCTGCCCTGATTCCAGAACTGTGTGCCGATGTAGCCGCAAGTTCTTCTTGCAACATTCATCTTGTCCTGATCCTCATTGCCGCAGTTTGGACATCTCCAAATGAGTTTACCGTGTTCGTCCTCAACGATTTTGATTTCACCGTCATAACCGCAGCACTGACAATAGTCGCTCTTTGTGTTAAGTTCGGCATACATAATGTTGTCATAGATAAACTTCATTACCTGAATTACAGCCGGAATGTTATCCTGCATATTAGGAACTTCGACATAAGAGATTGCACCGCCCGGTGAAAGAGCCTGGAATTCACTCTCGAATTTAAGTTTGGTGAAAGCGTCAATCTTTTCCGTAACATGTACATGATAGGAATTTGTAATGTAATTCTTGTCTGTTACACCCTTTATGATGCCAAATCTCTTTTGTAGACATTTTGCAAACTTATATGTTGTTGATTCAAGCGGAGTGCCGTAAATCGAGAAGTCAATATTTGTCTGTGCCTTCCACTCTGCACAAGCATCGTTCATATGACGCATAACCTGCAATGCAAATTCCTTGCCGCCGTTTTCATCGGTGTGTGACTTGCCTGTCATATACTTTGTACATTCATAAAGACCTGCATAGCCGAGAGAAATTGTTGAATATCCGTCATAAAGAAGTCTGTCGATAGGCTCGCCCTTGTCAAGTCGTGCAAGTGCACCGTGTTGCCACAAAATAGGAGCGGCGTCTGAAAGTGTGCCTTTAAGTCTGTTGTGACGGCACATAAGTGCACGGTAGCAAAGCTCAAGACGCTCGTCAAAGACTTCCCAAAACTTATTCATATCGCCGCCCGAAGTGCAGGCAACATCAACAAGGTTGATTGTAACAACGCCCTGATTAAATCTGCCGTAATACTTCTTTTTGCCCTCAACATAGTTCTTTGCTCTTGCGATATTGCCTACTCCCGCTTCGGTAAATCTGTCCGGAGTGAGGAACGAACGGCAACCCATAGGAGTGTAAACATCACCTTTAAGGTTGAGCATAACTTTTTCGCTTACATAATCGGGTACCATACGCTTTGCCGTACATTTTGCGGCAAGCTCTGTAAGATAGTAGAACGGTGTGTTTTCGTTGATATTATCATTTTCCAAAACATAAATGAGCTTAGGGAACGCAGGAGTAATCCAAACACCCTTTTCGTTCTTAACGCCCTTAATTCTCTGGCGGAGTGTTTCCTCAATAATAAGTGCAAGGTCTTTCTTTTCCTGCTCGTTCTTTGCTTCATTAAGATACATAAACACGGTAACGAACGGAGCCTGACCGTTGGTTGTAAGAAGTGTTACAACCTGATACTGAATGGTTTGAACGCCTCTTGAAACCTCGTCACGCAAACGCTTTTCGGTAATCTTAGCAATCTTTTCTTCCGTAAGTTCACCACCGAAATCCTTTGCTTCTTCGATAACCTGTGCACGGATTTTTTCTCTGCTTATCTGCACAAACGGTGCAAGGTGTGCAAGAGAAATTGACTGACCGCCGTACTGTGACGAAGCAACCTGTGCAATAATCTGAGTTGCGATGTTGCAAGCTGTTGAGAAGCTGTGCGGTTTTTCAATCATTGTATCCGAAATAACCGTGCCGTTTTGGAGCATATCCTCCAAATTAACAAGGTCGCAGTTGTGCATATGCTGTGCAAAATAGTCTGCATCGTGGAAGTGAATGAGTCCGTTTTCGTGTGCTTCGACAATATCCTCAGGAAGCAAAATTCTCTTTGTAATATCCTTTGAAACCTCACCTGCCATATAGTCACGCTGAACCGAATTGACAGTTGGATTTTTATTTGAATTTTCCTGTTTAACTTCCTCATTGTTACATTCGATAAGGGACAAAATCTGATTATCGGTTGTATTTGCCTTACGCACGAGAGAACGGGTGTAACGATATTTAACATAACGCTTTGCAACCTCAAATGCACCCTGTGCCATAATTTGGTCTTCTACAATATCCTGAATTTCCTCTACCGAAAGAGCACGGTTTGCCTTGCCGATTTTAAACTCCACATACTCGGCAATATCGTTGATTTGACCCTGTGTCAACTCTTTTCTTTCGCAAGCGGCATTTGCCTTTGATACGGCTATAACGATTTTATTGAGGTCAAACTTTGCTTCCGAGCCGTTTCTCTTGATAATATTCATAAACTTCTTTCCCCTTTCAAATACTTATACCCAAGTAGTTACAACGCTGTAACTTTTCATTCGATGACAATTACAATAATAACAAAACATTGTGGCTGTGTCAATAGAATTTGGGCAAAAAATACAATATATTGTGCCTAAAATTCAAATTGTAATAAATTTATACGAAATGTAGTTTTGCATTTTTCATCAAAACCGCAATATTACGCACAAAGCGACAACTCGCCCGACAAGTAAATATTACAAATTGTAAATACCGAAGCGTGCGGTATTGAGCACAATTCTTGCCACTTGAAAAATGTTGTAATTTGTTTTAATATATATGAGAGGTATTTATATGAAAAAATCCAACAAAACCCGAAATCTTAAAATTGCAACACGAATTACCATTGCAACGCTTGCAAGCATTATAACCTCGGTGGTTATGGTAATAGCGGCGATATTGATTTTTCGTTCCCTGCTGCCCGATATATACGGAATATCAAGAGTCGAATCAAACGAATATTCGATTATCAACCAACTGCAATGGGCGCAGACAATAAGCAGTATCAACCGTGAACTTGCCGACAACAGCTCCGACGAAGTAATAAAAGAGGATTTAAGCGGCATTACAAAATCCATATCCGAATTAGGCTCAAAGATATACATATCAAAAAACGGCAAGAAATATTTTTCCAACACCGAAAAAAATGAAATAAAGGCCTTGGCAAGTACAATAACGGACACCTCAGGCAAGAGGAATATGTACTACTACGGAAAAAACGGACTTGTAATAAAATCTCATATAAAAACGCAAAACGGCAAATTTGCAATAAATATAGTAAATCCCAACTACACAGTGAGCGATTATTCGCTTCGCAATTCGTTGCAAAGCTTTAAACTGCTGTTTACGGGCAGAAGCGGATTTATGATACTGATGGCACTTCTTATAATCATAGTATCAAACCTTATAATGTCGTTGATAACATCGCGAACAATCACCGCCCCTATCAAAAAGCTCTCGGACGGTGCAAACGAAATAGCCGGCGGCAACCTTGACTGTCACATTGATTACGACAGCACAAACGAAATCGGAGCAACAGTAAAATCCATCAATGATATGACTGACAAGCTGAAATATTCGATAGAACGGCAAAACGAAATGGCACAATCAAGAAAAGAGATGACAGCGGGAATTGCCCACGATTTGAGAACGCCGCTTACATCTATAAAAGGCTATGTTGAAGGCTTGCGTGACGGCATTGCAAACACTCCCGAAAAACAGGAACGATATTTGCAAACCATTTATTCTTCGGCACTTGATATGGAAAAACTGCTTGACGAACTGCTGACACTTTCAAAATTGGAATCGGGCAACACCCAGCTTGATTTAATCAAGATTGACATAAACGAATACCTTGCCGAGTACCTTGCGGAAAAAGAAAACAAATGGCAAACCGGCAACATAACAATTAAGTACTTCGGACCGAATATAAAAAGCAAAGCCTATGTTATGCTTGACCCAAACAGATTTTCAAGAGTGCTCAACAACATTATTTCAAATGCTGTAAAATACTCATCAAAAGCACGAAAGCCTGTCATCAGCATAAGCCTTGAGATTTACGACAAATCAATCATCATTGCAATATCCGATAACGGCATAGGCATAAGCGAAGAAAACCTGAAGCATATTTTTGATATATTCTATCGTGCCGATCAAGCCCGTACAAGAGTGTATGACGGCTCAGGCTTGGGTCTTGCGGTTTGCAAGGAAATTGTTGAACTTCACCAAGGTCACATTTGGGCAACGAGTAAAGAAGGTCACGGAACAACCATTATGATCTCACTTAACAGAGAGGACGCATAACGCTATGAACAAAAAAATTCTCATTATTGAAGATGACGAAAACATCACCTGCCTTGAAAGGGATTATCTTGAAGCACACGGCTTTGAGGTACTTTGTGCAAACGATGGGCTAAAAGGACTTGAAATTGCAAAAACGGTCAATGTTGCACTTGTACTTTTGGATGTTATGCTTCCGTCACTCAACGGACTTGAGGTTTGCAAAAAAATCAGAGAATTCAGCAACATTCCGATTCTTCTTGTAAGCGCAAAAAAAGACGAATTTGACAAAATCAACGGCTTAGGCTTCGGTGCAGACGACTACATCGTAAAGCCGTTCAGTCCGTCAGAGCTTGTGGCAAGAGTTATCGCACATCTCAACAGATACGAAAGACTTACAAACACGGACATTAAGGAACGCTCAACTATCGAAATCGGCGACCTTAAAATTGACAAAAAATCACGCAGAATTTATTTTGAGGACACCGAAATTACCTTTACAAACAAAGAGTTTGATCTCCTTGCAACTCTGGCCGAAAGCCCGGACAAGGTTTTTACAAAAGAAGAACTACTCAGCAAAATCTGGAACTACGACTCAATGGGCGACACATCAACCGTAACCGTGCACATCAACAGAGTGCGTGAAAAGCTGTTTGCGGTGGACAACAATATGGAGTTCATCAACACCGTGTGGGGCAAGGGTTACCGCTTCAACAAATAAAAAAGGCTGTCGATAAAGTTCCTGAAACACGCCAAAATACAGTCAACCGAATTATGCCTCACATTAATGTAAGCGTAGGTGGCAACACAAAATGTTGACGGTGAATTTTAAAAAAGCTGTAAGTATCAAACTTACAGCTTTTTTGGCGTTTTCCGTTTTTTGCTCAGTCGAAAGGAAAAGGCTTCCAAAAAATCCGTAGATTTTTTGGAAAGAGGAAAAACATATGTAGTATACTTACAAAACTATGTTTTGCTCTATACGGAATATGTTTTGACGATATACATCTTCCTTCGCAAGAAAACGAAATTCAGAACCTTTTTCAACAGCCTTTGACTTCTTCAACTGCTTCCGTCTTTTCTTCAACCTCGCTGTTTTTCTTGCTGTGTACATAACTCTTTAATGAGTTAATTGCAATGATAACGGCAAGTACGATAAGAAGAACCGCAACAACAAGCTGAATTACACTTGCAAAAATATCCGTGCCTGCGGCAAGAGATTTAACAAGACCGATTACACGCTGAACAAGAGCGGTAAATGTTACGCAAAGCATAATAATCATCGGAGGGAAGAGCATCTTGTTGCTTCTGCCTGTTACCTTGAGGAATACGCAAAGTGTGATGAGAACAAGTGCACTCAAAAGCTGGTTTGCCGAACCGAAAAGCGGCCAAATTGTTTGGTATCCGATTTTTGTAAGAACAAAGCCGCAAAGGAGTGTAACGATTGTTGAGAAATATGTATTGCAAACAACCTTTCTCCAAGGCTTTGCGTGTTTCATATCATCAACGCTGAAGAATTCCTGAAAACACATTCTGCCGATACGGGCAACGGCATCAAGTGTTGTAAGAGCAAGAGCAGATACGCACATTGTCATAAATACTGTTGACAAGTGAACCGAAAGACCCATCTTTTCAAAGAAACCTGCAACGCCCGATGAGAAGATTTGGAAAGGAGTACCCTCGGCAGGAATACCGTTTTTAGCAGCGGCACCGGCAACGCAAAGAGCAAGAACGGCAAGCACACTTTCAAGAATCATTGCACCGTAACCGACTTTAAGCATATCCTTTTCATTGGCGATTGTTTTTGATGAAGTACCGGATGATACAAGTGAATGGAAGCCTGAAACAGCACCGCAGGCAACGGTTACAAACAAAATCGGGAACATTGTGCCGAGTTGTTCGTTTTTAAAGCCTGTGAATACAGGGAGGTTCATTGTAGGGTGACCGATTACAAGTCCCAAAGCCGCACCGACAATCATACAAACAAACATAATTGTTGTCATATAGTCACGAGGCTGTTTCATAAGCCAAATAGGAAGAATTGCGGCAAAGAAAATATATACAAATACAACATAGCTCCATGTTGTTTTGCTGAATTCAAGCGGGAACTGCATACCCACAGCAAACGAAGCAACGATGAACACGATGCCCAAAACAGCTTCTTTCCAACCGGAGAAGTTGAACTTCTTTTGGATAAGGCCGAAGATTACGGCAAATACCATAAACATAATCGATACCATACCGGCTGAGCCGTTTACCGAAGCGTTAGCCGCAAGTTTGCCTGTTACATCGTCATACGCATTGAAAGTACCTGATACCATATCCGCAAATACCGCAATAATCAAGAGGGAAAAGAGCCAGCAGAAAAGTAAGAAAAGCTTTCTGCCCGTTTTACCGATGTACTTTTCAATAAGCATACCCATGGATTTACCTTGGTTTTTAACCGAAGCGTAAAGTGCACCGAAGTCCGTTACCGCACCGAAGAATACACCGCCGATTAAAATCCAAAGGAGTACGGGAAGCCAACCGAACACAGCCGCCTGAATGGCACCGGTTACAGGGCCTGCACCCGCGATTGATGAAAATTGGTGAGAAAATACTGTCCAACCGTTTGTCGGAACATAGTCCTTACCGTCATTATATTTTACGGCAGGGGTTTCGGCTTTGGGGTCAATGCCCCATTTTTTTGCAAGATGTCTGCCGTAAAAGACATAACCTGCACCGAGAACAACAACAGCAATCAAAACAATTACAAGCGTGTTCATAATTTACATCTTCTTTCTCTTTTTTTTACAGCCTAAATCCAAATTTGCATCGGTAAACAAAAACAAAAACCTCCGCCAAAGCGAAAATCGTTTCCGATTTTCCGCAAAGGCGAAGGCATAAAATTTAGTGCTTTCGTGTTACCACTTTGCTTGCCGACAGATGCCGACCGCTCAACCACCGTCAATAAAATTAACAGTGCCTCATATAACGGTGAGTCCCGTTTTCAACTACTCGCATTCTTTCACTGAAACTGCTTGCAGGTGAGGGCAAAGCGTACCTGTTACTGTCTTGCACAACCGACAGCTTTCTGTAAACGGTGCTACGCAAAGTCATATCCTGTTCATTGCATTTGACTGTTTAATTTATGCTTTTATGTTAGTACCAAAAATTCGATTTGTCAAATGTTTCGGCACAATTTTGTAAGTATGAACAAATTGTGACTTAAACAAAAGCCGCCGTTTGTCTATTTTTTAACCGCTGTTCCCTCTTGACCGCGAAATACAACAAACTTGTCGTACAAAAATTCCGTAATCATATTGCACGCCATTGTGCAACCGAGGACAATATAGTTAATAGCGGTTACATCCGCAAACTTTGCCGTGAAATGATTGCCCAAAATTGTGCTTACCGGTGTAAACACGCAATAGAACGCAAGAACTTTGAGCATAGCAATAGGCACATTGTTTGCCGATTTGAATGTAAACTTACGGTTGAAAGTAAAGTTCCAAATAACCGACAGCAAAAGTGCAATGAGATACATCGGACCGTACTCATTTTGCATAATTTTTGCAAAAGTGGCATTTGAAGCCATCCAATTTTGAAAAACCGGAAGTTTGATGATAACCTCGCTCATAAGAGTGAAAGCCGCAATCTGAATAATACCGGCAGAAGCGGAGAACAGTGCAAATTTTACAAACTGCCAAAAACCGCCGATGCCTTTTTCTTTCTTTTCGCTCATATAATCGATCCTTTTTATTATGGCTTTTTGCCTAAAAGTTTAAGCAAAAGTCGTCTGAATTTAACTGCAAATTTGACTATCTTTGAATTATATTCCCTATTCATTCGGCGAACTTCCTCGATATCGCCGATTTTTTGATACTTTGCAAGTTCATTTCTCATAACAACCATTTCACGAAGGTCAATGTGATGTTCCTTGTGATAGCTGTAAAGAGTTTTCTTCATAGTATCGTGACGCCACTGCATAATTTCCTCATCGGTATACTGTGATTCGTATAGCTCGGAAGCAGTGCGGGTTTCGTGCTCTGCCTTGTCAATGAATTCCGAAATAATTTTTTCAAGATTTTCTCTGACAGGCTTGTAGGTATCGGGATTTGGAATAGGATTAAGCATATAATCCTTATACTTACCTGCAATAACATCCTCGTTGAGAGCTGTGTTTGCATAGTGCTTGTACGGGTCAAGTCGAACCGAATTGAAGTTGTGACGAACCCAAAGCACCGGAGTTTCGAGTGCGATACAAGGAAGTGCACAGTGAACTCTGAATGTAAGCACGCACTTTGCATTTTGATAAAGGTCAAGTCTTTCCTCAACCTCGGCACGCCTCTGCTCCCAAGTCATAAATTGGTCTGACGGGATAGGACGGGTAGGCGGTTCAACGATTACATCAATGCCTGTGCCCTCCATCTGCTTTTTAACAGCTTCTTCAACAGACTTTGCAAGACCGACAAGAACAATATATTCTCTTTCTCTCGGCTTTGGCGGACGCTTTTTGAGTGTAAGAGTTACACAACCCGAAAAGTAATTGTCTATTCCACGCTCCGAAAGACGCTCTTGCGTATAATAATCACGGCAACCGATAGGCTCAAATCTCTTGAGATACTCCTTGCCCGGTCCGCTCTCGATATACTCAAACTTTGAAGGCATACCACGAGGTCTGCCTCTTTGAATGTCATTATAGTGAAGACCTATCCACAATGGATAAACATATTTTGACGGCGGCCAATTCCACTTTTCCCACATATACCATGCGCTCATAATGGTTGCAACCGGCTCGTCATCATCAGCCTTGAAGCTGTCCATAGCTTCAATATCCACCAAATAATCTGTATGCGGCAGCCATTGCTCTGCTGCATATGACTGCATATCGTCACCGATATTTTTGGTGGTTTTTCTGTATAACACACCGTATTTCATTATGCAATACTCCTTATTTAACACTTTATATAGTATGTAAATATATTATCACACCCAACATATCATTGTCAATTATAATACTCTTTATTTTACAATGTTAATGTGCTATAATATAAAAAAGAGCGCTGAAGGGCGGACTGATTTATGAATTGGGCAGAAATAAAAACAAATGACATCGCAAACGGCGAGGGAGTAAGAACTTCCCTTTTTGTATCCGGTTGCAGACATCATTGCAAAAATTGTTTTAACGAAATTACATGGGACTTCAGCTACGGTCATCTTTTCACCGAAGAAACCATGGAAGATATTTTCAAAAGTGTTGACCACAGCTGGATTAACGGCATATCGCTCCTCGGCGGCGAACCGTTTGAACCCGAAAATCAAAAGGTACTTGTGCCGTTTTTGGTGATGTTTCACGAGAGATTTCCGGACAAAACCGTGTGGTGCTACACCGGATTTACGCTTGAGCAAATCCTCGGCTGTACGGAAGAAAAAAGTCGTGCCGCAACCGACATCAGCAAGGAAATGCTGTCACTTATTGACATACTTGTTGACGGACCGTATGTGGAAGATTTGCACTCAATCACACTCAAATTCCGTGGTTCGTCCAACCAAAGAGTAATCGACATAAAGAAAACAATCAAAGAACAAAAAATCGTGCTTTACCTTGAATAAGCACAATTAATAATTAGATATAACAAAAGAGATAATCGCAACATTTCACAAGTGCGATTATCTCTTTTTATTACATTCTAAAATTTTTCATTTGGAAAAATATCTTTTGCCTCATTCAAAGTTATTTCATTATTATCTGCATACATTTCACCTGTTCCGGTTATATTTATTTTTTGACCGTTATTATAATATTGACAATAAGATATTGACATTCCATTCTCCAATCTTCCCGCAATATGACCGCAATAAACATCATCATTACCTATCTTACCCAAATTATAACACGCTGTTACAATCTGATTTGCAATGCTTTCATTATCATTAATAACATTGCATCCACCGATTATACCACCGCTTGCTGCTTTTTCACACAATGAAGTTGTTGTAATTGCACCAAAATTACTACACGAATCAATTGTAGTGCTGCTTACATCCATTGCAAGTGTTCCGATTATACCACCTGTATTACAATCAGATTTGATATTGCCTCTGTTAATACATTTTGTCAAGCTGACAGAACCGTAATACGCATATCCGGCAATACCTCCGGCACCGTTAACGCCTAAATAACTCAATGATGAATCTGCATCATTTGAATACTTTTGCGAAACATTAATCATTGAATTATTTTCACATTCCGTCACTTTTAGTTCTTCAGAACTTGAACCGACAACACCGCCTACCATCAGTGAACCGCCTTGAGCATTGTTTTTTGCTTCAACCACGATATTGTTTATACAATTACTTATTAGGGCATCATTTTTATTTTCATCAATATATACATATCCTATTATTCCACCTACACTTGCTTGACTGTTGTAAGTCTCACCGTTTGATTTATGCGTGTTTTTTCCTGATAGGACGCACTTAATATTACCAGATACCTCACAACCAGATATAATTCCGCAACTGCTGTTTCCTATTGCCCCAATATAAGCACTCCAATCATCACCGTTATCTTCATTATAATCAATATTTACATCTTTCATAATAACATTTTCTACATTTTCACAGTGTTTAAACAAACCACCCTGTGTTGATTTCAAATTTGAAATCACATGATAATTTCCGTTAAATTCACCTCTGTTTGAAATACTTTCCCAATCTTCTATTTCTGACAAGTCCAAGTCAGCCATTAAAATATATTTTCCATATTCATTGTTTCCAGAATTAATTAAATCATCAACCGTATATATACCTATAAAACCACTTGGAACCTCTGTTAATTGATTACTTGATTGTTCATCATTTTCATTTGCATTATCAACTAATGATTCGGAAGTAACTTCACCGTTTACATCAGACTCAGAATTGTTATTTGCACAAGCAAAAAACAAAACACATAATAATGCAATTGATAAAAAAAGTGAAATAAATTTTTTCATAATAATTCTCCTCATTTTTTACTACATTTTATATTATATCTGCATTACAGATAAATGTCAATATCTGTATTAAAGATAAATCATAATATATATGAGGTGATATTATGATTTTTAATAATTTAAAAAATATTCGAGAAGATAATGATATTAAGCAACGACAAATAGCCGAAATACTTAATGTTTCACAAAACACATATTCACAATACGAAACAGGAGTTATCCCACTAACGGCAGAAACATTAATAAAACTTGCAGATTATTATAATGTCAGCGTTGATTATTTATTAGACAGAACAAGCAATCCAAAAGTTAATAACTAAAAAACTCGGAGCAGATGCTCCGAGTTTTGTTTTGGTTTGTTTTGGGTTATTAATTAGCCAAGTTCTGAGAAGTACTTGATTGTTCTAACCATCTGTGATGTGTATGAGTTTTCGTTATCATACCATGAAACAACCTGAACTTCATATGTGTCATCAGCAACTTTAAGAACCATTGTCTGAGTTGCATCGAAGAGTGAACCGTATCTCATACCAACGATATCTGAAGAAACGATTTCATCAGTGTTGTAACCGAATGATTCTGTAGATTCAGCCTTCATAGCTGCGTTGATAGCTTCAACAGTAACTTCCTTGTCTGTCTTGATAACAGCTGTAAGGATTGTTGTTGAACCTGTTGGAGTAGGAACTCTCTGAGCAGAACCGATAAGCTTGCCGTTGAGTTCAGGAATTACAAGACCGATTGCCTTTGCAGCACCTGTTGAGTTAGGTACGATGTTAACAGCAGCAGCTCTTGATCTTCTGAGGTCGCCCTTTCTCTGAGGACCGTCAAGAGTCATCTGATCGCCTGTGTAAGCGTGGATTGTGCACATGATACCGCTCTGGATTGGAGCAAAATCGTTGAGAGCCTTAGCCATAGGAGCAAGGCAGTTTGTTGTGCAAGATGCAGCAGAAATAACTGTATCTTCAGCTGTAAGTGTATCGTGGTTTACATTGTAAACGATTGTAGGAAGGTCGTTGCCTGCAGGAGCAGAAATAACTACCTTACGAGCACCTGCCTTAACGTGAGCAGAAGCCTTTTCCTTTGATGTGTAGAAACCTGTGCACTCAAGTACAACGTCTACGCCAAGTTCGCCCCAAGGAAGCTCTGAAGCGTCAGCCTTTGCATAAATCTTAATTTCCTTGCCGTCAACGATGATTGAATCGTCAGTAGCTGAAACTGTATCAGCAAGAGCATACTTACCCTGTGATGAGTCATACTTCAAAAGATGAGCAAGCATCTTTGGGCTTGTAAGATCGTTGATTGCAACAACTTCGTAACCTTCTGCGCCGAACATCTGGCGGAAAGCAAGACGACCGATACGGCCGAAACCATTAATAGCAACTTTTACCATTGGATTATACCTCCGAAAATTAAATTAATTAAATAAATTGCTTTATTTTATTGCACTATTTATTTTATACTGTTTATTCCCAATAATCAAGTGAAAATATGATTTTTTACAGATTATACAAAAACAATCTATATACCCCACATATATTATGTTAATTTTGTAACAATCTGCAAAATTTTGGCGATATTTTAACTGAATTGCAAGCCGTGTCGCCACAATTTCCGCCTAACCTATTATATAATTTATTATTGTGTTGGAAACGAGCATACCTTTTGGGGTCAATGCAATTCGCTCGCCGAGGTCGGCAACATATCCCATTTTGACAAGTTCGGTGCAATCTCGGTCAACAAGCGATTTGTCAATTCCCTTTGCAAGGCGAAGTCCGAGCATAATTTGTTCCTCTTTGTCGCCGCCCGTGCCGTCATTGATTTTGTTCCACTCACGGTCATAAAAAAATCTTTTACCGCCCCAAAAGCTGTGAGCCGACTTGCCGATACCGATGTACGGGGTCAAAATCCAATATTTCGTGTTGTGCCTACTCTCAAATCCCGGAACGGCAAAATTGCTGATTTCGTACTGCTTAATACCGAAAGAAGCCAGCGTTTCAACGGTTTTAAGATACATTTCGCCCACCGTGTCGTCATCGGGCAATACAAGTCGGTCACGCATTTGATAGAACTTTGTACCTTCCTCGATTTTAAGCATATATGCCGACACATGAGGCACGCCCATACTTTTGATAAAATCAAACGAATAATCAAGCGAAGCGAGCGTTTGCTTAGGAGTACCGAGCATAAGGTCAAGACTGATGTTTTCTATCCCCGACTGCCTTGCATAATTTATCGTGCGTTCAACCTCATTCCTGCCTGCCGCTCTACCGAGAGCAAAGCGTTCGCTGTCAACCGCACTTTGCATACCGAGGCTTATGCGATTAACGCCGTACGAAGCGTATTTTTTGAAATCTTCGGACAAATCCTTGCTCGGATTACATTCCACAGTGATTTCCGCATCATCGGATATATCAAACTGTTTTCTTGCACAGTCAAGGATTTTACCGATTAGTTCGGGCGGCAAAATGCTCGGAGTGCCGCCACCGAAATAAACAGTATCAAAGACACCTTGATACTGCTTAATTTCATTACATATTTCTTGAACATATTGCCGTGCAGACGCTTCGTCAAACTTCACGCTGTAAAAATCGCAATACGGACACTTGTTTTTGCAAAACGGAATGTGAAAATACAATCCCGACTCGCTCATATCTTTCACTTCTTTAACTTTATAAATCTATATCTTAATATTATCAGTTTTAAAAAATATGTCAACAACAATATTCATCAAAATATACCAATAAACGCTCCGGACTTACATTAAGACATTTACAAAAACAGGCAAACTCATAATCGGTAACCTGCCTTTGATTCTTTTCGATTTTACTTATCATTTGCTGGTCAATATTTACATTCATAGTTTGCATTTTTGCAGCCAAATCACTTTGGGTTATATTTTTTTCGATTCTTATTTCATAAAGACTTTTTCCTATAATATTTTTATTTCCGTTATAAGTTATTTGCTTCATATTATCACCGATACGTCATATTAACGTATTGACAATATCACAAATTCATTGTATAATTACGTCACATTAACGTATAGAGGAGGTGAACAATATGAATTTTGTAGTTTTTTTGTATTTGATATAGGTTTTATAATAGCAATTATTGCAATTTTCGGATTGATGCTCGCCAAAGGAATTACCGAAGTTGTAACTATGATTTTAGCGCATTATGTTCCGATAATGAAAACTATGATTATTATCTCTATAATAGTAGCAATTATAATCGGAATATACGAAGCCCACGAATTTGAAGAACATAAACCCGGCAAAATTTTATCCGCTGTTTCAAATTCAATATATAACGCTTTATATATTCATCCGGTAATATTATTAACTACACACGGAGCACTAAAATTTCTTGACTGGTTCTCGGACGGTTTTGGAGTTGCTACGATGATATTCTTTGGATTCTTAATCTTAATTATTTATGCAATAATAATAACATTGATACTCATAATAGGCTTAGGCGCACCGATATTAATCAAAATATTTATATTGTCATTAGATAGCCCTGTAAGCAAATTATTACTGATTATTGCCGGACTGGGAATTGCTTTTGTATATTATCTTATATTGAAAAAAGAGCCTACATATCCTTTTATAACAGAATTCGTTTAACAAAAAACAGTAGAAGTTTTGAACCTCTACTGTTTTTATTATTATTTTCTTGCCCTTGATTCAGCCTTTAATCTGAGTTCCTTGCTGAGAATTGTTTTACGCAAACGAATTGACTTTGGAGTAACCTCAAGAAGTTCATCATCTGCCAAGAATTCCATACTCTGTTCAAGCGAAAGAGTGGTTGGCGGAACAAGCTTGAGTGCTTCGTCCGAACCGCTTGCACGGGTGTTTGTAACATGCTTTTTCTTGCAAACATTGCATACAATATCCTCGTCCTTTGCACATTCGCCGACAATCATACCCTCATAAACATCAACGCCCGGACCTACAAACAAACGACCTCTGTCCTGTGTGTTCCAAAGACCGTAGCCTGTTGTTGTGCCGGTTTCGTGAACTACGATTGAACCACGGCTTCTTGTTTCAATATCGCCGTGCCATTCTTCATAACCTGCAAAAAGCTGGTTCATAATACCGTTGCCGTTAGTATCGGTCAAAAATTCGCTTCTGTAACCGATAAGACCTCTTGCCGGAATTTTGATTTCCATATGAGTCATACCCGTAGGGCGGGTATCCATATTAATCATTTCGCCCTTGCGTGAGCAAAGTTTTGTCATAACGGCACCGACATATTCCTCCGGCACCTCAATAATAGCTGTTTCCATAGGTTCAAGCACCTTGCCGTTGGCATCTGTCTTTGTGATAACCTGCGGACGGGAAACCTGGAATTCGTAATTTTCTCTTCTCATAGTTTCTATGAGGATTGAAAGGTGAAGCTCGCCTCTGCCCGAAACCTTGAAAGTATCCATAGAATCTGTTTCTTCAACACGCATGGAAACATTGGTTTCAACCTCTTTGAAAAGTCTGTCACGCAAATTACGGGAAGTTACATATTTGCCCTCTCTGCCTGCAAACGGTGAATCGTTAACGATAAAGTTCATGCTGATTGTAGGCTCATCAATCTTAACAAACGGAAGCGGTTCGATATGTTCAGGGTCGCAAGCGGTTTCGCCGATATTAAGGTCGGCAATGCCGGCAACGGAAACAAGGTCGCCGAATTCGGCACTGTCACAGGCAACTCTTTTAAGTCCCTCAAACTGGTACATTTTTGAAAACTTTACATTTTCCTGTGTTCCGTCCTGACGGCAAAGAACATAAGGAGTGTTGACATTGATTGTGCCTCTTTCAACTCTGCCGACACCGATTCTGCCTACATAATCGTCATATTCAAGCGATGAGAACAAAATCTGTGCAGGACCGTCAGGGTCGCCTACAGGTGACGGAATGTATTTCAAAATAGCATCCAAAAGCGGACGCATATCGCCCTCACGAACATTAGGGTCAAGTGACGAATAGCCGTCCCTTGCCGAAGCATAAACAACAGGAAAATCAATTTGGTCATCGTCTGCGCCAAGCTCGATGAAAAGGTCGAGAACCTCGTCAATAACCTCTTCGGGTCTTGCACCGTCACGGTCAATCTTATTAACAACAACAAGCGGAGTTTTATGTAAACCGAGTGCCTTTTTGAGTACAAAACGGGTTTGAGGCATACAGCCCTCAAATGCGTCAACTACAAGCAAAACACCGTCTACCATAGTAAGAATACGCTCAACCTCGCCGCCGAAATCAGCGTGTCCCGGGGTATCAACGATATTAATCTTTGTGTTTTTGTAATGGATTGATGTATTTTTTGAAAGGATTGTAATGCCTCTTTCTTTTTCAAGGTCGTTTGAGTCCATTACTCTTTCCTGAACAACCTCGTTGTCACGGAAAATACCGCTTTGATGAAGCATTTCATCTACAAGAGTGGTTTTGCCATGGTCAACGTGAGCAATAATCGCAATGTTTTTTATATCTTTTCTTTCTTCTTTTGCCACAATAATGCCTTCTTTACTTCTTTTTATTAAAGCTGTCCCTAAGCTGAACTGTTCTGTTAAACACAAGTGCACCCGGCTTGCTGTCCTGATCGGTGCAGAAATATGCGTTTCTCATAAACTGGAATCTGTCGCCCGGCTGTGTGTCTGCAAGTGCCTTTTCAACATAAGCGGTTCTGATTTCAAGCGAATTAGGATTGAGGTTATCCTCAAACGAGCCAACGCCCTCTTCATCGCTCGGATTTTCAACATCAAACAAACGGTCGTAAAGTCTGACTTGTGCAGTGTTGCAATCGTTTGCATATACCCAATGGATTGTACCCCTTACCTTTCTTCCGTCCGGTGTGTCACCGCCGAAAGTTTCAGGGTCGTATGTTGCGTGAACTGCAACAACCTCGCCGTTTTCGTCCAAATCATAACCTGTACAGGTTACGCAATAAGCCTTGTAAAGTCTAACCTCATTGCCGACAAACAAACGGCGGTACTTGCTGATAGGTTCAATCATAAAGTCGTTTTTCTCAATCCAAAGTTCTTTGCCGAAAGGAATTGTACGCTTGCCGAATTCCTCGTGGTCCGGATGATATTCAACCTCAAGTTCTTCAACCTTGTCATCGGGATAATTGTCAATAATAAGTTTAAGCGGGTCAACAACAGCCATTGCTCTCTTTGCATTTTTGTTGAGACTGTCACGAACACAGCTTTCGAGCATTGCAAAATCAATTACGCTGTAAGCCTTTGAAACGCCGATTTTTTCGCAAAAATCACGGATAGCATCGGCAGGATAACCACGGCGACGCATACCGCTGATGGTAGCCATTCTCGGGTCGTTCCAACCGTCTACGATGCCGTCCTGAACAAGCTTTAAGCACTTTCTCTTTGAAGTGAGGGTGTAGTTAAGGTTCATTCTTGCAAACTCAATCTGTCTTGGCTTTTCTCCCTCAACACAGTTATCGCAAACCCAATCATAAAGCGGTCTGTGATTTTCAAATTCCAATGAGCAAAGCGAGTGTGTTACCTTTTCGCAAGCGTCCGAAAGAGGATGAGCAAAGTCATACATAGGATAAACGCACCACTTGTCACCTGTTCTGTGATGATGTGCATACATAATGCGGTAAATAATCGGGTCACGCATATTCATATTCGGTGACGCCATATCAATCTTTGCACGAAGCACCTTTGAGCCTGCCTCAAATTCGCCGTCGGTCATTCTTTGGAACAAATCAAGACTTTCTTCAATAGGTCTGTCACGGTAAGGGCTGTTTTTGCCCGGCTCGGTAAGAGTGCCTCTCATCTCTCTGATTTCGTCTGCCGATGATTCATCAACATAAGCAAGACCTTTTTTGATGAGTTTAACCGCACATTCATAGATATAATCAAAATAGTCGGAAGCAAAATACATATTATCCCAATCAAATCCGAGCCACTTGATGTCCTCTTTGATTGACTCTACATATTCTGTGTCTTCTTTAATCGGGTTTGTGTCGTCCATACGGAGATTGCAAACACCGTTGTACTTGTTTTTTACACCGAAATTTATGCAAATAGCCTTTGCATGACCGATGTGGAGATAACCGTTAGGCTCCGGAGGGAATCTTGTTTGAACACGGGAATACACTCCCTCTTTTAAATCTTCATCAATAAAATCGTGGATGAAGTTTTGAGTTACGGTTTCCTCGTCTTTGATTTCATCAACTGCCATTTACATTTCCTCCTTATAATATTTCAATGCCGAATTAAGTCTTGCCTTTACTGTATTCTCGCCCAAAAGTGCGGTGATAGCAAAAAGGTCGGGCGTGTTTGTTCTGCCTGTGAGTGCCACACGAATGATTGTTGAAACATCACCGACATGACCCTCAAATTTTTCAGGCTCTGCCTTATATTCCTTGACATTTGGCGTACAGCCGACAAGCGGACAAATATCTTTCATTCTGCCAAACCAAGCGTCTTTGTCATCATCAAGATTAACAACCTTAATATATTCTTCAATAACCTTAACTGCAAGAGCAGATGTTGCGTTGCCGTTAAGCTCATAATTCGGAACAAAGGTTTCGTCATACATATAGCTTACATAATCGAGCACATCGCTCCACTTTGCAATATCCTTACGAGGCTTTTTGCCCTCACGGTCGATGTTGAGAATTGCGGTTGCCTTTGCCTCATCCTGTGCAAAAAGTTCTGCAAGCTGCGGCTGATATTCCTTTGCCCAAGCGTATGAAAGTTCAAATACCTTTTTTGCAGGCATAAGAGAAATTACATTTTTTGAAACATCGGTGAGTTTTACTATATCAAAAAGTGCACCCGACACGCTCATTTTTTTGAGATTGAACGGGAATTTTTCGATAGACTCGGTTTTATTCATCCTACGCCAGTCCTCAAAATTTGAGTTGGCAAGAGTCATCATATATTCGTTTACGCTCTCCTGAGGATATCCCTCTTCTGCGTAATAAGTAACGGCTGCCTCAGGGTCTTTACGCTTTGAAAGCTTACGCTTGCCGCCGTTTTCCTCTTTCATAATAGGAGAAACATGGGCGTATTTAGGCGGCTTAAAGCCGAGAACCTTGAAAAGTTGAAGGTGAATAGGAACTGAAGAAATCCACTCGTCACCTCTTACAACATGAGTTGTTCTCATAAGGTGGTCGTCAACTGCATGTGCAAAATGATAGGTAGGAATACCGTCCGATTTAAGCAGAACGACATCCTGCACATTCTCCGGCATTTCAATTTTGCCCTTAATCATATCGTCAAAATAACATTTTTTATCAAGTTCACCCGGAGATTTGAGGCGAAGAGTCCAGCTCATACCTGCATCAATATTAGCCTTGATTTGCTCAAAAGAGAGGTCACGGCATTTTGCCCATTTGCCCCAATAGCCCTTGATGCTTTCGTTTTCCTGTGCAGCACGAATTTCGTCAAGTTCATCGGCAGAGCAAAAGCAAGGATAAGCAAGTCCCTGCTCAACAAGTGCCTTTGCATAAGTTTGATAAATCTCAACTCTTGCACTTTGGTAATACGGTCCGTAGTTGCCGATTTCTTTTTCATCACCGACAACGCCCTCATCGGCATTGATGCCGTAAACCGAAAGTCCCTTGAGCATTACATCGATAGCACCCTCAACCTTACGCTTTTGGTCGGTATCCTCAACTCTTACATAAAACACACCGTCGGTGGTTTTTGCCGTCTTATAAGACACCATACAGGTGAACAGGTTGCCAAAGTGCAAAAAACCTGTTGGGCTTGGAGCAAAACGAGTTACCATTGCACCCTCTTTAAGTGCTCTTGGCGGATACATATCTTCCATATCCTGCGGAGCCTTTGTTATGTTCGGAAACAAAAGCTGTGCCAATTCTTTATAATCAGTCATATTTTCTCCCTAACGAATTACAAAATTTTTAAATCTACATAAAATTACATTTTATTATCTCACAAACGGACTTGATATTCAATATTAATTTATATATTTATTATAATAATTTATAAAAATTATACAAAAAACGAATAATGTTTTTGTGAAAAAGAATAAAAGGCCTTTTAATCCTCGACCTTTTTGTTCTTAAACACTATTAATTTTGAAAAAACATAATTCAGAATTATAATAATGAACGACACTGCCACCTTTGAATAAATGCCGTCAGTGAACAAAATTTTCATTCCTACGCCCATTTTTTCAAACAAATTGTAAAACAGATTGTCAAACGAAGTCTTTACAAGAAGCGGAACGCAAACAATCTCAATAACTCCCGTAACTCCACGGGAAGCGAAAAATGAAACTGCCTCTTTTACAACAAACTTAGCTTCCCAACTTTTTGAGTCAAACACCCAAAGTTTGTTTGTGATGTAAGCAAAAGTTACGGCACACACCCAGCTGACAAGATTTGCCCAAAATACCGACATATTGCAAAGATTAACAAAAACGGTATAAGTGCCCCAAGACACAACGGTTGTGAGCACGCCGAAAATGAGATACATCAATATTTCTTTGGTAAAAAGTTTTTTCATATTGCAAAATCCTTAATTTGAATTTTATATAATAATGCACCCAAACAGCCGATTTGTCAAGCACAAAAAAAGGCGAACATCTTTTTTGTCCGCCTTAAAAAATTAAAATTGCAGGCTGTTGAGAAAGTTTCTGAATTTCGTTTTCTTGCGAAGGAAGATGTACGATGGTACCTCGACTGAGCAAAAAACGAAAAACGCCAAAAATGCTGTAAGTTCGATACTTACAGCATTTTTAAAACTCCACCGTCAACACTTCGTGTTGCCACCTCCCCTTTTAAAAAAGTGAAGGCATAATTCGGTTGATTATATTTTGGCGTGTTTCAGGTGCTTTATCGACAGTCTGTTAAATTTGATGCTTATTTTTGATTTTTAGTCTTTCCATCGCACGGGAGAGATTTGCCTGAATTTGATAGTATTCGTCAAGCGAATGCTGTTGACGAAGCTCTTCTTCCGCTCTTTCGGCAGCTTCCTGAGCACGACGCTTGTCAATTTCCTCCGGAAGTTCAACAGAAATGCAAACAAGTGTTGCTGTATTATCAAAGAATTCAAGAAATCCCGAACCGACAAACGCTTCGGTTACCTTGCCCTGTGCATCGGTAAATTTCATCTCACCGAATTCAATGGGCGCAACCGTGTTTTCGTGGTTTGCCAAAAAACCGCAAAGTCCCTCTTCCGCAACAGGCACAACAAGACTTTGTGCGTCACCGTCAAAAAACACACGGTTTGACGCAACAATCTTCAATTTAAAAGTGTTCATATAAATCACCCGTTAAAGAGTTTTTGCTTTTTCAATCGCATCATCAATAGTGCCGACATTGAAGAATGCCATTTCAGGCAAATCATCAACTTCGCCGTCAACAATAGCCTTGAAGCCTCTTACAGTTTCCTTAATAGGGACATAAACACCCTTTAAGCCCGTAAAGGTTTCTGCTACATGGAACGGCTGTGAAAGGAACTTTTCAATCTTTCTTGCACGATATACAGAAAGCTTATCATCATCGGACAATTCTTCCATACCGAGGATTGCGATAATATCCTGAAGTTCCTTATATTTTTGAAGATATTCCTGTACCTTGCAGGCAACCTCATAATGTTCTTCGCCTACAACATCAGCCTCAAGAATTCTTGAGTTGGACTCAAGAGGGTCAACTGCAGGGTAAATACCTTTTTCTACTATCTTACGGGAAAGTACGGTAGTAGCGTCAAGGTGAGCAAAGGTTGTTGCCGGAGCCGGGTCGGTAAGGTCATCGGCAGGAACATATACAGCCTGAACAGATGTGATAGAGCCGTTCTTTGTGGAGGTAATTCTCTCCTGAAGTTCGCCGACATCGGTAGCCAAAGTAGGCTGATAACCTACGGCTGACGGCATTCTGCCGAGAAGTGCGGATACCTCGGAACCTGCCTGAATAAATCTGAAAATATTATCAATGAAGAGAAGCACATCTTGATGCTCTCTGTCACGGAAATATTCCGCCATTGTAAGTCCTGTTTCGGCAACTCTCATTCTTGCTCCCGGCGGTTCGTTCATCTGACCGAATACCAAAGCAGTTTTATTAATAACGCCGGATTCCTTCATTTCGTTCCAAAGGTCGTTACCTTCTCTTGAACGCTCACCTACACCGGTGAAAATGGAATAACCGCCGTGCTGAGTTGCAACATTGGTGATAAGTTCCTGAATAAGTACGGTTTTACCTACGCCGGCACCGCCGAACAAACCGATTTTACCACCCTTTTGGTAAGGAGTAAGAAGGTCGATAACCTTAATACCTGTTTCCAAAATTTCTACTTCGTCCGATTGCTCGTCAAAGCTCGGAGCCTTGCGGTGAATTGACCAGTGCTCCTCGTTATCCAAATTTTCCAAATCGTCAATGGTTTCGCCTACAACATTGAAAAGTCTGCCCAAGGTTTTTTCGCCGATAGGCACCTTGATAGAATCTCCTGTTGCGGCAACCTGCATATCCTTGTACAAGCCCTCTGAAGCGGCAAGCATAATACAGCGAACTGTATTGCCGCCTATATGCTGTGCAACCTCCATAACAGCACGCTTGCCGTCGTTTTCAACTTCAAGTGCGTCTTTAATCTTAGGAAGATCGCCGTCAAACCGTACATCGACAACAGGTCCCATAACCTGTGTTATTTTACCGTAATTCATAATTTTTTACCTTTCTGAAAGGTTGTTATTGAGCATTTTGAGAGGCGTGACTCGCACCGCCGCAAACCTCACTGATTTCCTGCGTGATAGCCGCCTGTCTTGCTCTGTTAAACTGAATGGACAAATCTCTTATCATAGAAGTGGCACTGTCCGTTGCGTTTTGCATAGCCATCATACGGGCATTGTGCTCGCTGCAATAGCTTTCTACAAGCGCACCGTACACAAAGCCGGCAACATAACTCGGAGCGATTGAATCAAACGCCGTTTTTGCATCGGGCAAAAATGTTGCGTCGGTATAATGTGCAACAAGCTCGTTGCTTTGCATATTAATCTTCTCCTTTTTAAGAGGAAGAAGTTGAGTGCAAACCGCTTCTACTGTCATTGAATTGACCATTTTTGTGTATATAACATGCACCTCGTCAATCTTTTTGTCAAGAAACATCGAAACAAGTTTTTCGCTTATGTGCCTTGCACGGTTAACGGTTGGATTTTGTGCGGCATATTTAAAATTGATATCAATCGGGATTTCCTTTTTTTCAAAAAAGTGTCTGCCGAGTTGACCCACAACAAAAAGCACATTGTTGCAACCGTCATCCGTTGCCTTTTGCTCGGCAAGCTTGATAACATTGTGGTTATAAGCACCTGCCAAGCCCTTATCGGCTGTAAGAACAAGATACGCAACCGTTCTGTCGTTACCCTGCCTGTAAGGACGACCGTCAAAATATGCCGAACCGACCTCCGGAGCAACATCCAGAATTTTTGCAAGGCTGTCTTGAATCATAAAGAAGTAAGGCTCTGTGTTTTTTAAATCTCTGCGGGCTTTTTGAAGTTTTGACGAGGACACCATATACATCGCATTTGTGATTTTCATAGTGTCCTTGACAGACTTCATTCTGCCCTGGATTTCTCTTGCATTAGCCATTATTTGCCTTTCCGAATTCATCAATCACATTGAGGATTGAAGTTTTAAGCTCATCGTCAAGCACCTGCTGTGTGTCGATTTCCGACATAAGGTCGCTGTGATGAGTGTCAAAATATTCAAGCATTTTGCCCTGATAGCTCTTGATTTGGTTTTTAGGCACATCAACAAATTTTTTGCCGATTGCACCTACAAGAGTGACAACCTGCTGTGCCAAAGACATAGGATGAGTAAGCGGTTGCTTAAGAAGTTCCATAAGTCCCTCGCCGTACTTCAACTGAGTCTTTGTTTCTTCGTCCAAATCAGATGAAAACTGGGTAAATACTTCCATTTCTCTAAACTGAGCCAAATCTACACGGAGTGAACCTGCCGCTTTCTTCATAGCCTTTGTCTGAGCCGCACCGCCTACACGGGATACGGAAAGTCCGACATTAACCGCCGGTCTTTGACCGGAGAAGAAAAGGTCACTTTCAAGATAAATCTGACCGTCTGTAATAGAAATAACGTTTGTAGGAATGTAAGCCGATACGTCGCCTGCCTGAGTTTCGATAATAGGCAAAGCAGTAATCGAACCGCCGCCGAGTTCATCACTCAAACGGCTTGAACGCTCAAGAAGTCTTGAGTGCAAATAGAATACATCGCCCGGATAAGCCTCTCGTCCCGGCGGTCTGCCAAGAAGAAGCGAAATTGCACGGTAAGCAACTGCGTGCTTGCTCAAATCATCATATACGATAAGGCAATCCTTGCCCTTGTACATAAAGTATTCTGCCATAGCTGTTGCGGCATACGGAGAAATATATTGAAGTGATGCCGCATCCGACGCTGTTGAGCAAACAACGATGGTGTAATCCATTGCGCCGTTCTTTTTAAGTGTGTTAACAAGTTTTGCAACCGTTGAAGCCTTTTGACCGATAGCATTGTAAACACAGATTGTGTCCTTGCCCTTTTGGTTGATGATTGTATCAACCGCAATAGAAGTTTTACCGGTCTGACGGTCACCAATGATAAGTTCACGCTGACCTCTGCCTATCGGGAACATGGAGTCGATTGCAAGAATACCTGTTTCCATAGGCTTTGATACCGACTTTCTGTCTACGATTGACGGAGCCGGCTGTTCAATCAAACGGTAATCGCTTGCTTCAATATCACCCAAGCCGTCGATAGGCTCGCCGAGTGCGTTAACAACTCTGCCGACAAATTTGTCACCTACCGGTACACCGGCTTTTCTCTTTGTACGCTTAACCTTTGTACCCTGTTCGATTTCTTCGTCCGAACCGAAAAGGATACAGCCAATTGAGTTAAGGTTGATGTTTTGAACCATGCCCTTTGTGCCGTCCTCAAACACAACGATTTCGCCGTATACTGCATTACCGAGTCCGACAACGGTTGCGATATTATCGCCGACCTTAACTACCTGACCTACTTCCTCGCCCTGAAGATTTTCCTTAAAGGATTTTACATCCTTACGCAAGACCTCAAGCACTTCCTTGTTGTCGCCTGTGCTTTCCTTTGCCGTGCGAAGAATTTGGTCTTTGATTGTTTGCATCTTTGTTTTAAGGGAGAAATCATATTCCTTGCCCTCAACGGCAATTACAAAACCGCCGATTAAAGATGCGTCTTTTTTAACATATACAACAACATTTTCGCATTTCATCTCCTTGCGAACAAAGTCCTCAATGCCCTTGAGTTGCTTTTCATCCGGAGGAGTTGTGCAGGTTACTGTTGCGTGAACGATATTCTTTTGTCTGTCGCTTTCAACAATATATGCCTCAATGAGTTCCTCGAGGTCATCACATTGGCAGTTCTCGGCAAGTTCGCCCATAAATTCTCTTACGGACGGAGAGAACAAATCGTTAACTACCTGCTGCTTTTCTTCTGTCTTATAGTTTGGATTGTTAAGGGTTGTGCGGAGTTCCTCACTTCCGTTCAAAAGTCTTAACGCGTCCTCCAAACTGCCGACGCTTACTTGATTTGAAAGCAGCTTTTTGATATATAATTCCTGATTTTTAATCATTAATCTTCACTGCTTTCGTTTAAAAATTTGTTATAAATATCGGCGTCTGTTTGAGCATTTACACTTTCGCCGACAACTTTTTGTGCCGTTTCCATAGCAAGTTTTGCAAGCTCTTCCTTAACATCTCTGCGGGCATTTTCGGTATCCTGCTTGATTTGCTTTTGAGCCTCTTGCTTCATCTTAACGGCGTCATCGTTTGCTTTGTCAAGGATTTTGTTATATTCAACCTTTGCCTTATCTCTTGCATCGGAAATAATTTCCTTTGCTTCGGTGTCGACATTTTTGATTTTATCCTCATAGTCTGCCATTTTTTCGTTTGCGGCATTAACCGTATCTTCGGCTTCCTTGAACTGATTGTCAATGAGTTCTTTTCTTGCCTGCAAAGTTTTTTTGATAGGCTTGATAAGGAACAATCTCATCAAAAGATAAAATATAATCAGATTGAATATTGTCCAAAGCAAATTAAAATCAAACTTTAACATTTGCTGATTTCCTTTCAATTAAAATGAACGGTAGGTCTGACTATTTTACCATAAAGATAATCAAAATAGCACCGATCAAGCCGTAAATAGCGGTTGCTTCGGACAAAGCCGCACCGAGAATAAGTGTTGTTTGAATTTTACCTGCCATTTCAGGCTGACGAGCCTGAGCTTCTACTGCCTTACCTGTTGCGATACCGATACCGATACCTGCACCGAGTCCACACAAAAGTGCAATACCTGCACCGATTGCGATAATTGATCCTGTCATAATTTTATCTCCTTAAAATATAAATCGTTGTTTATGTGCTTAAGCCGCAGCTTTAGCTTCTTTTTTTGCTTGTTTTTTTGCCAATTTCTCGGCTTTCTTTTGTGCCTTACGCATTTTCTTTGCTTCCTTAGGCTCTTCTTCGGACTCCTCTACGGCTTCCTGAAGGTAAATAGCTGTCAAGAAACAGAAAATGTACGCTTGCAACAGTCCGTCAAACAAATCGAAGTAGAGGCTGAACACAGCCGGAAATCCGAATTTCATAAACGGAACCGCTTTGATTAACTCCATAATGGTAAACGCTGCGATAATGTTACCGAAAAGTCGCATACAAAGTGAAAGCGGCTTGGTGAACACTTCAAGAATATTGATAGGAGTTACAATCCACACAGGTTTTGTGAATTCCTTAAACCTGCCGAGGACGCCCTTGTCCTTAAAGGCACAATATTCTACGAGCACGATTGTGGTAAGTGCCATTGCCGCAGTAACCTGCATACTTTTTGTAGGCGGCTTGAATCCCAGAAGTCCAATCATATTGGACACACCGATAAACAAAGCCATACTCATAAGCCACGGAATGTATTTTTCCACTTTCGGACCCATTACGGTTTTGAAAAATGCTTCTGCCTTTTCATAGCACATTTCGAGTATCATCTGACGCTTGGATATTTCGCCCTGAACCTTTAAGTTTCGGGTGAGGAATATAGCCAAAATCGTCACAGCGACAATAATAATCCAGGAAACAACCGTGCTCTCATCAAAGCCTACATGCACGCCCTTGATGTCAAAGCCGAACACTTCGTCGATGTTGAGCTGCTTTTGGAGTTCTTCCTGCAAATTGACGCTCATACTAATAGGTGCTAATGCCATCGTCATTCCTCCATTTCCATATATTTGCAGGTTTAAAAAGATTGTTATTTTTTTCACCTGCTTTTACTCTCATTATAACCACGAACTTTGAATTTTGCAATACAGCTTTTTCACATTTTTGACATTCGTATGATAAAAATAACCAAGAAAAGTGAAGTAATTTTGTGCAATTTTATACCTACCGTTGTCATTTACTTTACTATCTGTATATTAATTGTGCTATGCCACCTTACTATTTGTAATATCTTTGGAAAGAGACAGGTTATTTTAAAAAATCGGTTTACTTTTTTCAAAATATCATTTATAATAATAGGCTGAAGCAAATATATAATGTAAATAATATTATTATAGGAGATTGTTATGGCAAATAATCAGAAAAAAATGGTTGATGACATCACATCAATGGATGTGGACTTTGCCAAATGGTACACCGATGTGTGCAAAAAGGCAGAGCTTATCGAATACACAAGCGTTAAGGGCTGTATGGTAATCAGACCTTACGGCTATGCAATTTGGGAAAATATCCAAAGAATACTTGACGGAATGTTCAAGGCAACAGGTCACGAAAATGTTTGTATGCCTATGTTCATCCCGGAATCATTGCTCCAAAAGGAAGCAGACCATGTTGAGGGCTTTGCGCCTGAATGTGCGTGGGTTACCTACGGCGGAAACGAAAAGCTTGAAGAGCGTCTTTGCGTAAGACCTACAAGCGAAACTCTTTTTTGCGAGCACTTCAAAAACATTGTTCACTCTCACAGAGATTTGCCTAAACTCTACAATCAGTGGGTATCTGTTGTAAGATGGGAAAAGACAACAAGACCGTTTCTCCGTTCAAGAGAATTCTTGTGGCAGGAGGGTCACACACTCCACGCAACACCTGAGGAGGCAATCGAAGAAACAGAAAAAATGCTTGGCATCTACACCAAATTCTGCCAAGAGGATTTGGCTATGCCTGTTATCCAAGGTCAAAAGACAGAGAGCGATAAATTTGCAGGTGCGGAAAGAACATACTGCATTGAGGCACTTATGCACGACGGCAAGGCACTTCAGGCAGGCACAAGCCACTACTTTGGTGACGGCTTTGCAAAGGCATTTGACATTCAGTTTGCAGACAAAAACAATCAACTCCAATATCCTCATCAAACATCTTGGGGTGTAACAACAAGACTTATCGGTGCAATCATTATGACACACGGTGACGACAACGGACTTGTTCTTCCGCCGGCAGTTGCACCTATTCAGGCAATCGTTATTCCTGTTGCACAGCACAAAGACGGTGTTCTTGATGCGGCAAACGAACTTTGCAACAGACTCAACAAAGTTTGCAGAGCAAAAATTGACGATTCAAACAACACTCCGGGCTGGAAATTTGCAGAATACGAAATGAAGGGTGTTCCTGTAAGAATCGAACTCGGTCCGAGAGATATCGAAGCAGGTCAGTGCGTTGTTGTTACCCGTCACAACAGAGAAAAAACAATCGTTCCTCTTGACAAGATTGAAGAAGTTATCCTTGAAAAGCTTGAAGAAGTACGCAAGGGCATCTACGAAAAGGCTCTTAAAAACAGAGAACGCAGAACATACATTGCACACAATATGGATGAAATTATTGCCGACCTTGAAAAGAACGGCGACGGCTTTGTAAAAGCTATGTGGTGCGGTGATGAGGCTTGCGAGGACAAGGTTAAGGAAGTTACCGGTGTAGGTTCCCGTTGCATTCCGCTTGAACAAGAGCACATTGACGACAAGTGCGTATGCTGCAGCAAGCCTGCCAAATGTATGGTTTACTGGGGCAAAGCATATTAATTTGTAATAAAAACAAAACCGTCGGGGCGAAACAATTCGCCCTAACGATAATATAACATTTATATTATTTAGGAGGCATCATTATGTCAGTATTAGTAACAGGCGGACTCGGATACATCGGTTCGCACACATGCGTTGAACTTATGAATGCAGGATTTGATGTTGTTGTTGTAGACAATCTTTACAACTGCAAAAAATCATCTTATGACAGAATTAAGGCTCTTGTAGGAAAGGACTTCCCTTTCTATCAAGTAGACATCAGAGATAAAGAAGGTATGCAAAAGGTTTTTGATGCCGAGGACATCGACAGTGTAATTCACTTTGCAGGTCTTAAGGCAGTCGGCGAAAGCTGTGTAAAGCCTCTTGAATACTTTGACAACAACATCACAGGCACACTTGTTTTGCTTGATGTTATGAGAAACAATGGTTGCAAGAAGATTGTATTTTCATCATCGGCTACCGTTTACGGTATGAACAACATTTCTCCTCTCACCGAGGATATGCAGGTTGGCGGAGTTACAAACCCATACGGCAGAACAAAATACATCATTGAATGTATGCTCCAAGACCTTTATGCAAGCGACAACGACTGGAGCATTTGCCTTCTTCGTTACTTCAACCCAATCGGTGCACACAAGAGCGGCACAATGGGTGAGGACCCTAACGGTATTCCAAACAACCTTATGCCATACATCACTCAGGTTGCCATCGGCAAGAGAGAAGAACTCGGCGTATTCGGTGACGATTACGACACTCATGACGGCACAGGCGTAAGAGATTACATCCATGTTGTTGACCTTGCACTCGGTCACCTCAAGGCTGTTGAAAAAGTAAGAGCAGACAAAGGCTTGTTCATCTACAACCTCGGTACAGGTATCGGATACAGCGTTCTTGATGTTGTTCACGCTTTTGAAAAAGCAAGCGGAGTAAAGATTCCTTACTCAATCAAGCCTCGCAGAGCCGGCGACATTGCAACCTGTTACAGCGACCCATCCAAGGCACTCAAGGAACTTGGCTGGAAAGCCGAAAGAGGCATTGAAGAAATGTGCGAGGACTCTTGGAGATGGCAAAGTCAGAACCCTAACGGCTACCCTGATTAATAAGACTGCCGATAAAGCTCCCGAAGCACGCCTAAATATAATCAGCCGATTTATGTCTTCCCTTGAAGCACGCTGATAACAAATCAACTCCCGAAGCGAATACGCTTCGGGAGTTTTTATCAGTTTTGGAAGAAGAAATCTTCTTCATCAATTAGGGCATATGCAAACAGCTTGTCGCTGTTAAGGTCAACACGGTGCATATCAACCGCATTGATTTTGCGGCAATTATAGGTTGTGTAGTAATAAATGCCCTTGTCGGCATTGCAGCAAGATGTGTAAATCGTGATTTCGTACTTGCCATCGGCAACCTCGCAACATCCACGCTGCTGGTCAACAGAACCGAGAATGTGGAAGAACTGACCGACGCTTGATTTTTCATCATCGGCAGATTTTGAATTAAGTTTTGTAAACGCAACCTTGGCAAAGCGTGACGGAGATGACAAGTCGCCCGGCAATCCGAGTGCACCCATTCCCCTGCTGAAATACTGCAAATCCAAATCATAATTATTCTTTGGCTGCTGAGGTGAAAGCGACATATATTTGCTGAACTCGTACATCTGCACATCAAACGGCGGATTGTTTGTAAGCACGCCCACCGGATTGTCATATATCTTCATTCCGTCTGCCATACATTCAAGGGTTATGCACTCGTTTTTGTCACAAATTATATAATGAAGCTGTGCGGAAGTGAATTGTTCATTGTACGGAGTGTTTGTGATGTTTATATTGCCGAGGAGTTTACGCACCTCCGACATATCCTTGCATTGGCACAAAATCCACGGGATAAATTCAAACTGTGCAACATTTTGCCTGCCCTCGCAAGGTTCGGTTGCATAAACAGCATTGCCAACAAAATTAAGTCCTGCAATGCAAACTCCCTTTTCGTTTACGGCATCGTAGTAAAGCGGGTAGTCATTTGCAATATGTGCCATACCGATGATGGCATAGTGGTTGTCGTTTCTGCCCTCAAATCGAAAATCAAACGGATAATTGCGAGGTGTAACCGTGATGCTGTCACCGTAAGAAAATTCATAATCAAGAGTTCTGCCAAAATAAAAATCCTTTGTTTTGTAGGTTGCGGCTGTGCACATATAACCCTCTCCTTTTATAATAGTATATGCAATATATAAAAGAAAAAACGACAAGGATTGTCCTCATCGTTCTCTTTCTGGTGCCGGCGGTGGGACTTGAACCCACACACCCAAACGGATAACAGATTTTGAGTCTGTCTCGTCTGCCAATTCCGACACGCCGGCAAATCAGTATTTATATTATATATAAAAACATATATATTGTCAACAGTTTTTTAAAAAAGTATTTTAGCACATTATAGGCTGTTGAGAAAGTTTCTGAATTTCGTTTTCTTGCGAAGGAAGATGTATATAAATACCTCGACTGAGCAAAAAACGAAAAACGCCAAAAGTGCCGCAAATATTAAATTTGCGGCACTTTTCTTTAAACAGTGTTATTAAAACATAATATTTCGGGATAGGCAAGCCTATCCCCCCTACAAAATCACACTGAATCAATTTTGGCGTGATTCAGGGGCTTTATCGACAGTTTGGGCTCCCCTTACAATAAGGAGAGCCTTTGTGGAATTGAATATTTATTTATGCCGTGTAAATCGGGGAGGTTACGGCGAGGAGCTTTTTCACTCCGTCAACCTTGCCCCAGAGTTCGGCACGGTACCATTGATTGCCTTTGAGATTGATATGTATATGTCGCTCGGACACGGCAGTTTCCATAATACAGGTGCCGCCGTTTGTAATGAGCTTGATTGTTTGATATTCAACTTCTTCATCGCCTGAATTCTTTTCTCTTGAATGAAGGTCGGTGAAAAAGCTGAAAACCGCACCGCCTTTTTTGAGCGTTTCGCCGATAGTGTAAGTTGTGCCTTTTTGATGAACACGGAAGAACATTTTGGCACCCGTTGAAGCAACGGTTTTACCCATACGCAGTGCCTTCAACGCATTGTGCTGATTGATTTCTCCATCTATGTCCAAATATGTACAGCCGAAATGGCCTGCGTTTTCATCATTTTTCAAATCCTTGCCATAGGTACACGCAATGTGATACCCCTTGTCAAGCAAAGCCGTCCACATGGCAAGTGCTTTATCGTTTTCGACATTTTCAAAGGTAAACGCACCGTGCCAAATTTCCACAAAATCCACATTTCTCGGATTGCGAAGATTATATTTCCACTCCGAACCGTCGGCAAACGGATGAGCAATGCCCACAACTGCGCCGTCCTCTTTGAGTGCTTCTATCCTGCTGTCGATGTTTTCGGTTGTTATATCCGCAAAATCGGGAGCAAAATTCACTCCGAGAGCAAGCAAGTTACCGTTTGGCGTTGCACATTCCACACCTTTAATTGACGGAACAACCCCGTCATTAAGTTCGTCAAAACCGTCCGTTGTATTTTTATCCGTCAATGCAATCAGGGCAAGATGGTCGTCTGTCGCCCTTTGCAAAATTTCGCCTACGGTAAATTTTCCCTCGCCGTTTTTGCTGTTGCAATGAAGTTCGCATGGTAAATAACTCATATGTTTCATCCCTTAAACAAATATATACTATTATACCATTACAGTAATCAATAATCTATTGATAAACTTTAACAAATATTATATACTATTCTTGGTGATAAATATGAAAATTAATCTCAAAAAATGGATGGCAGACTTTGCCGACGACAAAAACCTCTTTAAAATGACAATCCCCGGCAGTCACGACTGCGTTACGCAGTATGTGCAGTTTCCCCGTCATTTTCAAACGCAAAATCAAAACATATACGAGCAGTTAAACATCGGCATTCGTGCACTTGACATCAGAGTTGAAAGCAAAGACGAAAGGCTGAAAATGGTGCACGGAGTTGTAAAGGCATTTTGCACGCCAAATCATTTTGGCAGACAGATGGACCTTGAAGATGTGCTCAATCACTGCTACAATTTCTTAAACGAAAATCCGAACGAAGCAATTATTTTTCAGTTTAAAAACGACAGCAACAGCGAAAACGAAAAATGCTTTGACAACTTGTTTTATACCTATATAAAAGGCAACGAAGAAAAATGGTACACTCAAAACCGTATACCTACCATCGGCGAAGCAAGGGGCAAAATCGTGCTTATCCGCAGGTGCAAAATGGATATGCAAAACAAAGATTTTACCGATGACAACACGGGCATTGATTTTTCACGCTGGGTGGAACAGAGAACGGCAGAGCCACACGCACTCACGCTTGAAACAAAGAGCAAAGACAACGCCGTTTTTATTGTTCAGGACAGATTCAAATACAAACCCGTTGAGCGTTGGAACGAGTGCCTGAAACCGTTTTTAGACAGCATGACCGAATTTGACGGCAAATACATAATTGACTACACATCAACCGCCGGCGGATTGAAAGGTCCGAGAAAAAACGCAAAAATCATCAACACATTTTTTATGAGCTATCCGCTTGACAAGGAAAAATATTACGGAACAATCTACCTTGACTTTCCGTATCCCGAACTTACGCACAAAATCATTGAGCACAACTATAATAAATAACAAAAAAGCTTCTCTCCGAACGCAACGGAAAGAAGCTTTTTTACTGTCTGTCAACAAAACATAATAATCAATTTTGAAGCCACAACAACGCTGATAAGTGCGACAGGATAGGTTGCCGCATAAGCGGAAGCGACATCCTCTGTGCCGGCAACGCTGATGAGCGTGCCGAGTGCCGGTGTACTTGTCATACCGCCGGTGATTGAGCCGAGGTTGTTGAGAAGCGGCATTTTGAGCACAAATTTTGCAAACACATAGCCGATAACCATAGGCACAAGTGTAAGAACCGCACCGTAAAGGAAGTAAATCGGCTCAAAATAATGCACGAATTTTGCACCGCCCGAAACACCTGCACCGATGAGGAACATCATAAGTCCGAGTTCTCTTGATGTGCGAAGAACCGATTGCTCCGGTATAATGCTGATTTTTCCTATTCTGCCGAAGTGGCCGAACACGAGGGCAACCAAAATGCAACCGCCCGTTGTTGTGAGCGAAAAGCCCTTGAACTTGATTGAGCCGAACATAACGCCCAAAATAGCCGCAAGCGAAAACGGAGTAAATCCGAGTTCGTCAAGCAAAATAAGTTTTTTGTCGTCTTTCTTTTTTGATGTTTCGCTTGCCTCAACCGAGATTTTTTTGAGCTCCTCTGCCATATCCGCCTTTGTGATTTTCGGAATAATCTGCACAAAAAGAACAACGCCGATTACACCGAAAAGGTAAGCTATTGCATAGCCTGCCGACACGGCGTCCTCATAGTGAACACCCATTTCGGCAACCGCCTCTTTTGAAGCGGAAAATGCCGGAGTTGAAGTTAACGCACCCGCAAACAAGCCGACCATAGTTGACTTGAAAGTTTCGTGGTCAACAGATGTGAATTTGCCGCCAATGAGCACGCAAAGTGCACACATAAGCGAAGCGGAAGCAATAATAACAATTCCCAAAAGGACATAGGACTTAAAATTCTTTTTCATATTTCTGAAAAACTTTGGTCCTGCGATAAAGCCGACCGAAGTGACAAAGAAAATAAGTCCGAGATTTTCTACAATTTTAAGAGCCTCTTTGGTAAACGAAACCGCCTCATCGCCTACCAAAAGCTGGTCATCAAGAACAGGGAACAAAAACGCACCGAACAGCAGGGCAACAATGAACACACCTGCCGTGCCGAGATTTACTCCCTTAATGGTAATTCTGCCGAGAGTGTAGCCAACTGCCGCAATAGCCAGCACACTAAAGGTTAAAAACGCTACGCCCGTAACGGACACAATACCAAAATCCATAATTTTTCCTTATAAATCAAATCATAAGTCGCACACAAGCTACGACATTTTGTTGCTAAACCTCTGACATATACTACGGTGTCGCTTTTATTTAAACCCCACCGTCAAACCTATGGTTTGACACCTTTACTGCGTAGACGCCCCCTTTTGTCTGCGTTGCAGACATTTCCCCCGATTAACGGGGGAATCACCTTGCATCAAGGGGAGGCATTATATGGAGAGAAGATTATTTGTCGTTTACCTTACGAGTATAATCAGGGAGAAGCTTTGGTGAAACAACTTCTGTTTCAATGCCTGCGTCCTTGATTTCTGCTTCAAAACTGTCAACATGAGAAAGAGTAAGGTCTGCAACATCAACGCTCTTTGACTTTTCGGAAGCATGTTTACCTGCGTTTCTGCCGAATACGATAACATCAAGAAGTGAGTTACCCATAAGTCGGTTTCTGCCGTGGATACCGCCGACAGCCTCACCGGCAACATAAAGGTTTTCAACCTCTGTCATACCGTCAGCCTTGATGTCAAGACCGCCGTTTTGATAGTGAAGTGTAGGATAAACAAGAATAGGCTCTTTGCGAATATCAATTCCGTACTTGCCAAACATTCTCATCATGGCAGGAATTCTCTTTTCGATAGTGCCCTCGCCGCCCTTGAGTTCAATCATAGGGGTATCGAGCCAAACGCCCACGCCGTCATCTGTGTGAACACCGTTGCCGTTTGTTGAGCACTCACGAATGATAGAAGCCGCAGAAACATCACGGGTTTCAAGTGGGTGCATAAATACTTCACCGTTTACATTAACAAGTTTTGCACCAAGAGAACGAACTTTCTCTGTTACGAGTGCACCGAAAATCTGCTCAGGATAAGCCGCACCCGTTGGGTGATACTGAAGCGTGTCGGCATAAAGAAGCTTTGCACCTGCACGGTAGCCGAGAATAAGGCCGTCGGCTGTTGCACCGTAGTGGTTTGAAGTTGGGAAGCCCTGATAGTGAAGTCTGCCTGCACCGCCTGTTGCGATGATGACAGTCTTTGCCTTTGCAATGAGGATTTCCTCTGTTTCCATATTAACAAGAACGGCACCGGCAACCTTGCCCTCTGTGTCCTTAATAAGTTCAATAGCCGCTGTAAAGTCAACGATAGGGATTTGTCTGTTTTGAACTTCGTCACGGAGAGTTCTCATAATTTCCGCACCGGAATAGTCCTTTGCGGCGTGCATTCTCTTGCGTGATGTACCGCCGCCGTGGGTGGTAATCATTGTACCGTCGGGAGCTTTATCAAACTCAACGCCGAGGTCGTTAAGCCATTGAATAGCCTCGGGAGCATCGTTTACAAGTTTGTAAAGAAGCTCAGGCTTTGCGGCAAAGTGACCGCCGCCGAAAGCATCAATATAGTGCTGTGCCGGGGAGTCGTTCTCCTTATCGGCAGCCTGAATACCGCCCTCTGCCATCATTGTGTTGGCATCGCCGATACGAAGCTTTGTAACTATCATACAAGAAGCGCCGTTGTTGTCTGCCTCAATCGCAGCCGATGCACCTGCACCGCCGCCGCCGATGATAAGAACATCAACATCATAGTCAACCTTGTCAAGATTGATGTCCTTTGTGTTTATTCTGCTGTGAGCCTGAAGCAAATCCGCAAGCTCAAGAGGCACTTTTTCGCCCTTATTAGGACCGATTTGAAGTGTTGCAAATTGGTCTTGCTTATAGTCCGGGTGATAGGTTGCAAGGAGGGTGTCCTTTTCCTCCGCAGTCATACGGCGAGGTTCAAGTGCAGCGTTTTCCGCTCTGTTTGCCGCAACCTTTTTCATAGATTCCTGCATTTCTTTATTGTACATTTCGGTCGCCTCCTTACTTTTCTATCTCTCTGTTATTATAGAGTTCTTTCATTTCTTCAATCGGCTTTTGCATAAGATTTTGGAGAAGCTCCTCAAATGTGCCGTCCTTGATTTCCTGAACTCTGTCAGTCAAGTGCTTGCTTTCCGGAGCAAGATACTTGCCGTTGATTCTTCTTGCCAAAAGTGCAACCTGCGGATGAGAAATGCCGGCAGGGCAACGGGATGAGCATACGCCGCACATAACGCAGTCGAAGCTCTCCTCTGCACACTTTTCAAACTCGCCACGCTGTGCATATGCAATGTACTGCATAACATTGAGCCCCTGTGTGCACGCATTTGTGCAGGCATTACAGCCTACGCAAGCGTAAATCTCGGGATAAAGCTGCATCATAATACTTTCGTTTGTGCTGATTTTTTCAATATCATAAGGTTCTTTTACAAGAGGGAAGAACGGCAATGTTGCAATGTACATACCCTCCTCAACCTGTGTTTGACAAGCAAGGCAAGCCTTTAAATCCTTATCGCCTGCAACCCTGTAAATCGTTGCACAGGCACCGCAAAAGCCGTTGCGACAGCCACAGCCTCTTTTGAGCTGATAGCCGGCATATTCCATTGCTTTCATAATTGTTAAATTTGACGGCACGGAATATTTCTTGCCGAACAAATATATATTAACCATATTATTTTCCATAATCCAATATCCTCCCAATCTTAGTATTCATCAGGCAATTCGTCAAGTTGGTCACAGCGGAACACAGGACCGTCCTTGCAAACATACTTGTTGCCGATGTTACATCTGCCGCACTTGCCTACACCGCACTTCATACGAAGTTCCATTGTGGTGTAAACCTGTGTTTTTTCAAATCCGAGTTCAATAAGTCCCTGAAGGGTAAACTTAATCATAATAGGCGGACCGCAGATGACGCAGGTCTTGTTTGTGTCAAAGCCGAGTTCCTTAACATAATTGGGAACAAAGCCCACATGACCGTCCCAGCCCTCTTGCTCACGGTCGATGGTGAGGTAAACATTAATGCCGTCCTCTTTGCACCACTCGTCAATGATTTCCTTGTAATCAACAAGGTCATCCATACTGCGTGAGCCGTAAACAATATCGATTGAGCCGTACTTATCTCTGTTATCTCTGCAATAGTTGATTACCGAACGGAGCGGTGCAAGACCGATACCGCCGGCGATAAAGAGCAAATCTTTGCCTGCAAATTCCGTATCAACCGGGAAGCCGTTGCCGTACGGGCCACGGATTGCGATTTCCTGACCGACATCCATCATATGTAGCCAAGATGTGAGGCAACCGCATTTTTTGATGCTGAATTCCATAAATTCTTCGTTTGTAGGTGAAGATGTGATTGAGAACATACCCTCGCCTGCACCCGGAATAGAAAGCATTGCACACTGACCCGGAATGTGTTCAAACACTTTTCCGCCCTCAAGTGCGTTCACTCTGAAGGTTTTTACATCGGGTGTGTCCTGACGAATGTCGGTAACAACGCCGATATGAGGAATTAAAGTTTCACTGTTCATTATGCTTCAACCTCCAATGCTTTTTCTACCTTAACGATATTCATCGAAATAGGGCACTTTGCAATACATCTGCCGCAGCCTACGCAACCGAAAATACCGTCGTTGTTATCCGGATAATACACAAGTTTGTGCATAAATCTTTGACGAAAACGCTCAAGCTGTGATGTTCTCGGATTGCCGTGAGCCATTTTTGTAAAATCGCTGTACATACAGCTGTCCCAACATCTGAACTTCTTTACTCCGTTGCCGGTGTCGAATTCTCTGATGTCGTAGCACTGACAGGTTGGGCACACAAAGGTGCAAGTTCCGCAACCGATACAGCTTTCGCTGAGCTGTGCCCACTTTTCATTTTTAAAATGAGCCAAAAGGTCGTTTTGCTTCATACCCTCAAACGATGTGTTTGCAAGCGGAAGCTTTGACATAACCGTTTTAACAGCACTTTTAACTTCTTCAACAGGGGCAGAGTCCGCATCTTCAAGCACAGCGCCCAATTTTGCGATAAGTGCCTCGCCCTTTTCGGTTTTGGCATCCATATAGAGGGTGTCGCCGTGCTTCCAAGCGGTGATGTCGCCGTTCGGGTCGGAAGCGTCAATGCCGAAAGCGTTGCAGAAGCAGGTTTCTTCAGGGCGGTTGCACGCAAGTGAAATAATTGTTGCGTGACTTCTTCTGTTTTTATAATATGTATCAATCGGGTCAACAAGGAACACTCTGTCGAGAATGTCAAACGCTCTGACATCGCAACCTCTTACGCCGAATACAACAAAATCCTCGCACTCCTTACGGGTGTCCTTGATTTCAAGCTTCAAGCCGTTCATACGAATGTCGTACAAATTCTCGGTCTGCGGGAAGAAGAAATCCTTTGCCGAGCGGTTTGTGTTGTACTTTTCGGTAAGTGTCATACCGTCCTCGTACTTTGCAAACTCTGCAATGTCGCCCTTGTCGGTCGGGATATAAAGTGCCTCGTTTTGTGCGATAGCCTTAAAAAGAGAGTCGATTTGTGACATAGAAATTTTTTTCATTACTTTTGTCCTCCTCTCTCATAAACAACACTCGGTTCGCAATCGTTATAATCAAAATTAACAAGAGGGAAGCGGCTGTCTGCGTCCTCGCCTGCCTGATACTCGCCGTAAAGTTCGTTGGCGTCCTTGATGAATTTGCGATTGAGAAGATGAAGCGGAATATTTTGAGGGCAAACTCTTGAACATTCGCCGCAATCGGTACATCTGCCGGCAACATGGAATGCACGGATGATGTGGAAATTGCTCTCTTCAAAACTTGTTTGAGCCGCCTTTTGAGCAACGCCGGAATTGTCGTTGTCAAACACGCACTTTTCGCATGTGCAGGCAGGGCAAACATTTCTGCAAGCGTTACATCTGATACACTTTGAAAGTTCGTTTTGCCAGAATTCAAAGCGTTCATCAGGTGTCATAGCCTCAAGTTCGGCAACTTGGTCAAAGCGGTTTGAATCGAGAACTTCGCCGTTTTCGCCGATAAGTTCGTCATAAATTACGATTTTCTTGCTCTTGCAGGAAAGGCAACGCTCTGCCATAACCTCAAACTTCTTGAAAGTCTTTTTGTCGCCGTAAATTGTTTCAACAACGATTGAATCATCAGCTTCGGTAATATCCGAAATACCGCTGAGTCCCGTTGCTTTAATCTTGTTTATGTCGGTCTTGCCAAAACATTCAATGCCGACAATGTAGACTTTTTCACGGTCTACTCTGTGCTCCTTAATGAGCTGTTGGAGGCTGTAAGAATCGCAAGGTTTTACAAAAATTGCGATTTTACCCTCGCCTTTTCTTGTTTGCTTTACAAGATATTTTGAAAGGTTGGCACCCGAAAATGTGTTGTAAACAAATTCACGGTCAACCTCGTCTGCCGAAGTGAACACGCCCGGAGTAAGGTCGTACTTAAATTCGCCGACTTTCCAGCCGAGAACACGGTCAACAGTGCCGTTTTGGAGGAGTTCCTTTGCTTTTGCAATTATTTGTTCTTGCATCTCAAATCCTCCAATCTCTTATTTTCGCCAAGCTCGTAGATAGTTTCCACAAAGCTGTTCATAGTTTCCGCAAACTTTTGACCCTCTGCGGCGGATACCCATTCAACACGGGTTCTGCCCTTTTCGATGCCGAGATAATCAAGCATTGAGAAAAGAAGAGTCATTCTGCGTCGTGCATAATAGTTACCTGTTGTGTAGTGGCAGTCACCCGGGTGACAACCGCACATAATTACACCGTCTGCGCCTCTTTGGAACGCACGGAGAATAAACATAGGGTTTACTCTGCACGAGCAAGGCACACGGATGATTTTTACATCGGCAGGATAGTTAAGTCTGTTTGTACCTGCCAAGTCAGCCCCTGCATATGAGCACCAATTACAGCAGAAGGCTACAATTTTTGGCTTGAATTCGTTATTCTCTATTTGCATATTGCATCTACCTCCGCCATAATCTGTTTGTTGGAAAATCCGTTGAGGTCCATTGCACCCGACGGACAGGCAACCGTACAAGCACCGCAACCCTGACAAACAGCAGGATTTACGCTTGCAACTCGCCTGATTTGAGTTGTTCTGTCAGGCATACGGAATTCTTTTTCCTGATATGTAATTGCACCGTAAGGGCAAACCTTTTCGCAAGATGAACAGCCGTTGCACATCATCTCGTCACTGTGGGCAACACAAGGGTTGCAAGTGAGTTTATCCTTAACAAGAAGTCCGATAACCTTTGCCGCACAAGCCGAAGCCTGCGATACGGTTTCGGGAATATCCTTTGGACCCTGGCACATACCCGAAAGGAACACACCTGCCGTAGGTGATTCTACGGGACGGAGTTTTGGGTGAGCCTCTGTGAAGAAATCGTTTGTATCCATAGAAGCCGTGAGCATTGTTGCAAGAGGTCTTGCACTCTTTGACGGTTCAATAGCCGCCGCAAGAACAACCATATCCGCATCAATGTGAAGCTGTTTGTTGTTGAGGAGGTCGGAAGCCTGAACCTTGAGCTTTTTGCCGTCCGGTACAACCTTGCCTACCATACCTTTTACATAGTGAACACCGTATTCTTCAACCGCTCTGCGATAAAATTCGTCAAAATTCTTGCCCGGAGTACGAACATCGATGTAGAAAACATAAACATCTGTATCCGGATATTTTTCACGGGTGAGCATTGCGTGCTTTGCAGTGTACATACAGCAAACCTTTGAGCAATACGGCTTGCCCTTTGGGTCTGTTTCGGCACAACGGGAGCCGACACACTGAACAAATACAATAGTATGCGGATGCTCATGGTCGGACGGACGGAGAAGTGTACCGTTTGTAGGACCTGCCGCATTCATAAGTCTTTCGTATTCAAGAGAAGTTACAACATCAGGCGACTGATTGTATGCAAACTCGTCAAACTTATCAACCTTGATAGGTTCAAAGCCTGTTGCAACAACGATTGCACCGTACTGTGCGTCAACAAATTCGTCCTTTGCGTCATAGTTGATAGCCTTTGCCTCGCAAACCGTTGAGCAAAGTCCGCACTTGCCGGTTTTCATCTTGATACAATAATTAGGGTCGATAGTTGCAACCTTAGGTACAGCCTGTGCAAACGGAATATAGATTGCACTGCGGTTATCCATACCGAGGTTAAACTCGTTAGGCACTTTCTTCATAGGGCATTTTTCGGTACAAAGTCCGCAACCTGTGCAAATGTCCTCATTTACAAATCTTGCCTTACGCTTAATTTTTACATTGAAGTTGCCAACGAAGCCTTTAACTTCTTCAACCTCGCTGTAAGAATAAATCTTGATTTTTTCCTGCTGTGCCGCCTCAACCATTTTAGGGGTCAAGATACAAGCCGCACAGTCGAGAGTTGGGAAAGTCTTGTCTATCTGTGCCATTTTGCCGCCGATAGTAGGTGACTTTTCAACAATATCAACTTCAAAGCCTGCCTCGGCAATGTCAAGTGCTGTTTGAATACCCGCAATACCGCCGCCGATAACAAGTGCACGCTTTGTAACAGGGCTTTCGCCTGCAACAAGCGGAGTGTTGAGCTGAACCTTTGCAATAGCGGTTCTGCCCAAGATAACAGCCTTTTCGGTTGCCGTTGCCATATCTTTGTGAATCCAAGAGCACTGCTCACGAATGTTTGCAATCTCAACCATATAAGGATTAAGACCAACCGAAGCAGCCGCCTTGCGGAATGTGTTTTCGTGCATACGAGGTGAGCAAGAGCAGATTACAACGCCTGTAAGGTTATATTCCTTGATAGCGTCCTTAACCATATTTTGTCCTGCCTCGGAGCACATATATTGATAATCGGTGGAGTAAACTACGCCCGGCTCATTCTTCAAAGTTTCCGCAACTTTGTGAACATCAACCGTACCGGCGATATTGCTACCGCACCAACAAACGAATACGCCTATTCTGTGCATATTTTTCTACTCCTCCCTGCTTATTTCCAATACTTTCTCATTGCAGACACGATAGCCTGCTGAGGTAAATCTTCATCCCACATTTCGGGAATGTCCTGCGGGTGCAAATGTTCCTCGCCCTGACGGCGAATTTTTGCAACCCTTACAGCCTCAACAAATCTTGCCGGCTCAACGCCTCTTGGGCAACGCTCCAAGCAAGCAAGGCACGAAAGGCAGGTGTAAAGCGAATCGCTCTCCAAAAGCGGTTCGATGTTGCCGTTTGCCACCATAGACACAAACTGATGCGGATGATATTCCATATTATCATAAGAAGGACAGGTTGCCGAGCATTTGCCACAGCCCATACATTTGAGCGGATTGATACCGGCGGAGCGGATAACCTGCTCTTTGAGATAATTATTTTCCATTGCAAGCCCTCCTTATTCGCCGATTAAACCGAGTGCCTCTGCAAGCACCTCTGTGAAGTACTTAACAGGCACATCGTAATCCGTTGCGTTCTTGTTGAGATTATACATACAAAGCGGACAAGCGGTGATAACCATCTCCGCACCGTTTTTAACAGCATTTTCAAGCACTGCGTTGCCTTTTGACTTGGCAATCTGTTTGTTTTCAAGGGTGGTGTAGCCGCCGCAGCATTCGTTGCGCATTGAATAAACAACGGGTGTTGCACCGAGAGCCTTAATCAAATCCTCCATAATTGTAGGATTTTCAGGGTCATCCATTTGCATAACTCTGCTTGGACGAAGAAGCAGGCAACCGTAGTATGCGGCAATTTTTTTGCCTTTGAGCGGATTTTTAACAGCTGCCTTTACATTGTCAAAACCCACCTTGTCACGCAAAACCTCAAGGTAATGAATAACATTGGTTTCGCCTCTGTATGGCTCGTCAAGCTTCATATATCTTGCAACCTTGTCGGCGATTTCTTCATCAAGCATATCGTTGTTTACCTGCTTAATTACATTGTGGCAGGCGGAGCACATGGTTACAAGGTCGTGACCGAGTTCTTTTGATTTATTGAGCGCACGAACAGAGGAAAGCTTTGTGGCAATCTCGTCCTTTGCCATAGGATAAACACCGCCGCAGCACTGCCAATCAGGAAGTTCTTCAAGTGTAACACCGAGAGCCTCTGCCGACATTCTTGCGTATTTATCCAAATCCTGCGCCTTTGTTTTCAAGGTGCATCCCGGATAATAACTGAAAGTCATTATTCTATTCTCCTTTATCCTAAATCCAAAATTCTAATTTTTACCGAAATTAAACCATCTGTTCCGGATGGAAAACTTCGTCAAATCTTTCTTCTGTAAGGAAGCCGAGTTCTACGCAAGCTTCTTTAAGAGAAATGTTCTTTTTGTATGCAAGCTTTGCTGTCTTTGCCGCATTTTCGTAGCCGATATACGGATTGAGTGCGGTAACAAGCATAAGAGAGTTGTGGAGGTTTGAAGCCATCTTATCCTCGTTTGCCGTGATGCCGACAGCACAGTTGTCATTGAATGAAATCATAACTTCAGAAAGAAGTCTTACTGACTGTGTGAAGTTGTAAATAATTACAGGCATAAATACATTGAGTTCAAAGTTGCCCTGTGAAGCCGCCATACCGATTGCCGTATCGTTGCCGATAACCTGAACCGCAACCATTGTAACAGCCTCGCACTGTGTTGGGTTAACCTTGCCCGGCATAATTGATGAGCCCGGCTCATTTTCAGGGATTTTGATTTCGCCAAGACCAAGACGAGGACCCGAAGCAAGCCAGCGAACATCGTTTGCAATCTTCATAAGGTCAGCCGCAAGAGCCTTGAGTGCACCGTGAGCAAACACAATCTCGTCCTTTGAAGTGAGAGCGTGGAACTTGTTTGGTGCTGTGATGAAGTGCTTGCCTGTGATTTCGGTTACAGCCTCGGCAACCTTAACATCAAAGCCCTTAGGTGCGTTAAGTCCCGTACCTACTGCCGTGCCGCCGAGTGCCAATTCCTTGAGTTCGGGAAGTGCGATTTCAAGAAGTCGTCTGTCCTTTTCAAGAGAAGATCTCCAACCGCTGATTTCCTGTGAAAATGTGATAGGAGTTGCGTCCTGAAGGTGAGTTCTGCCCGACTTTACAATGCCCTGATGCTTTTCTTCAAGCATTTTGAATGTTGCAATAAGCTTGTCAAGAGCAGGGAAAACCTTGTCCTCAATTCCGAGAACAGCGGCAATGCTCATAGCTGTCGGGAATGTATCGTTTGATGACTGTGACATATTGATGTCATCATTCGGGTGAAGAATCTTTTTACCTGCAATCTCGTTACCTCTGTTTGCGATAACCTCGTTTGCGTTCATATTTGACTGTGTGCCCGAGCCTGTCTGCCAAACAACAAGCGGAAAATGCTCGTTGAGTGCACCGCTCATAACTTCATCGCAAGCCTGCGAAACAGCGGCAAGTTTTTCATCCGTCATTTTTTCAGGCTTAAGCTGATTGTTTGCAATAGCGGCAGCTTTTTTGAGCACACCGAATGCGTGAGTGATTTCTCTCGGCATAACCTCGATGCCGACACCGATTTTGAAATTTTCGTGGCTACGCTCGGTTTGTGCTGCCCAATATTTATCGGCAGGCACCTTAACCTCGCCCATTGAATCGTGTTCAATACGGTATTCCATAAATGTTTACCTCCTGATAATTATGTGATTATAATTTTTTACTTCTATATTATATATTTCTTAAATTCCAATATCAAGAGTTAATTGTTAAAAAAATAACAATTATTACATTTTCAGTTACTTCTACAAAAAAAGCTTTGTGAAAACTTTATTTTTTGTAATTATGCCTGTTGAATGATAAAAAATTGCACAACATTGCTCATTTCTTTTACAATTTGCACGAAAACGGTCAAATGATACCGGAAAATTCATCCGCCCGTTAAATAATTTTTGTTCCGTAGAGGCAAACTGAATTCATTTGTTATGTCTTTTTAACCCCTCAGTCGTGCATAAAACACAACAGCTCCCCTTGATAACAAGAGGAGCCGTAATAAGTTTTGTATATTAGATATTTAATCCTTCGTACGATTCTTTGAGGATGTTGTACGAATTGTGAAGTTTTTCGATTTCATCCTCGGTGAGGTTGAGAGGAAGAATTTTTCTGACACCGTTGCGGTTGACATAAGCAGGCAAGCCGAGGTAAACATCACGCATACCGTATTCACCGTTAAGTCTTGACGAAACCGTGATAACGCTGTTTTCATCACCGAAGATTGCCTTTGTAATTCTTACAAGGCTCATACCGATGCCGTAATAGGTTGCACCTTTAAGCTTAATAACTTCCGCACCGGAATTTTTAACCTTTTCAATGATATCTTCAATATCCTCACGCTTGTAATCGTTTGCAAATCTCTCGTCGTTGAAGAATTCCTCAACATTTTTTGTTGAAAGATTAAGCTGGCTGAACGGTACAAACTCGCTGTCGCCGTGCTCGCCGATTACATAACCGTGAACCGAGTGCGGGTCTGCCTGAAAATAATCGCCGATGAGATAACGAAGTCTTGCAGTGTCAAGCGTTGTGCCCGAACCGATAACTCTGTTTGCCGGGAAGCCCGAAAGTTCATAAGTTACTCTGGTCATAACATCAACCGGGTTTGAAGCAACAAGGAAGATGCCGTTGAAGCCCGAAGCAACAATCTTTGAAATGAAAGACTTGAAGATTTTTACATTTTTGTTAAGCTGGTCAAAACGGGTTTCGCCCGGCTTTCTTGAACCTGCCGAAGCCGTAATAACAACAAGGTCGGCATAAGCGCAATCCTCAAAAGAGCCTGCACGAATTTTCATATGAGAACTTGAAAAGCACAAGCCGTGATTAAGGTCCATAGCTTCACCTTTTGCCTTGTCCTCGTTAATATCAATAAGAATTAACTCATTGCACAAATCGGAATTAAGAAGAGCATAAGCATAGCTCATACCTACCATGCCGCATCCGACAAGTGCTACTCGTCTGTTTGCCATATTTATCCCTACTTTCCAATAACATTGTTAATTATCTAACAATTTGATTTGTAATAATTTTATATCATAGCAATGTAATTGTCAATATTTTAACAAGTTTTATTAAAAAATTCTCCCTTTATAACAAAAAGGGAGTTAAAAATCGAAATCCAAATAGTCATCCTTCATAAAACGATGATAGGTCATACCCAAATCTTCGGTGTCTATGCAGTACCAAAATTCATCGGGCGTGCCGTCCTCAAAGTAGATGAGATAATCAAATTCGGGGTTGTCGTCTGTTTTTTCGATATGAACATCGTTGCTGTATTTTTTAAACACGGCAATAATGCTGTCAATCGTTGCCGACGGCGAGCGAACCTCGTTGATAAAGTTCACCAAAAAATCATCATCGCCGATTAAGCCGTGCACATAGTCCGCACCCTTGGGCGAAACATCCAGACGATAGCCGACATCGGTTTTTCTGACGGCAATTTCACCGAAAGCGTCCTCGTTTTGCTTTGCAAAATCAAGGAGAACCTGCTGCAAATCTTCCTCTTTTACGCCCGGCAAAAGGTGCAAAAGCGAGGGCGTAACATAATTTACGCCCATAGTTACACTTTCGTACCCCAATTTGATTTGAGATTCCTTAAGTACGCTGATTAAATTTTTCTTTAATACACCGTAATCCATATTACAACTGCTCTGCAATAGTATAAATAAGTTCCTTGGTCTTGTCCCAACCGAGGCACGGGTCTGTGATTGACTTGCCGTAAACGCCGTCCTCAACCTTTTGAGCACCGTCTTCAATGTAAGATTCAATCATAAAGCCTTTAACCATCTTCTTGATGTCATTGCTGTGACGCATTGAATGAAGAACTTCGTTTGCAATACGAACCTGTTCAAGATACTTCTTGCCCGAATTTGAATGGTTTGTGTCAATGATAACAGCAGGATTTTTGAAACCGCCGTCACAATACTGTGTACAAAGGTTAATCAAATCCTCATAGTGATAGTTTACATGATTAATACCGTGCTTATCAACGCTGCCACGAAGAATAACATGAGCCATATCGTTGCCGGCAGACTCAACTTCCCAGCCTCTGTAAAGGAACATATGACCCGACTGTGCGGCTTTGATGGCGTTGAGCATAACGGAAACATCGCCCGATGTAGGATTTTTCATACCAACAGGGATGTTGAGAGCGGAAGAAACAAGTCTGTGCTCCTGATTTTCAACGCTTCTTGCACCTACCGCAACATATGAAAGAAGGTCGGATAAATATCTGTGATTTTCCGGATAAAGCATTTCGTCCGCACAGGTAAGGCCTGTTTGCTCAATAGCGTCCTTGTGGAGCTGTCTTACCTCGATAATGCCCTCAAGCATATCCGGCTTCTTTTCAGGGTCCGGCTGATGAAGCATACCCTTGTATCCCGCACCCGTTGTACGAGGCTTACCTGTATAAATTCTCGGAATGATGAGGATTTTGTCATCAACCTCTTTTTGAACTTCCGCAAGTCTGTGAATATAATCAAGTACAGGTTCAGGCTTGTCCGCAGAACAAGGGCCGATAACCAATACAAGCTTGTCGCTCTCACCCTTGAAAACCTTTTCTATCTCTTTATCTCTTGCATCTTTTTTAACAACTGCTTCTTCGGAAAGCGGATACTGTGCCTTAATATCCTTTGGTACAGGCAACTTTCTGATGAATTTTGTGTTTTTCATATTGTCCATATTTTTCACCTCTCAAAGTTTGTTATAATTACATGCTGAACATCAATATAATTTGTAACATATATTAACACTGTTTATGCCATTAGTCAACAAATAGAACAAATTTTCATTACAGTTGAATAATCAAGCAATTTTGTTTGTTAAAACAGGATAAATCTATACCTTTTCAAATTCAACAATAACACTTGAAAGCGGATTCCAATCATCAATTACAATGCCCTTGTTCATAAGATATGCACCGCTCTTTGTGTACTTCCTGCCGCCAAGGGTGTAAATGTACTGAGCATTTTCGTCAAGTCCGCAAAGCGTTACATCGTGCAAACGCTGTGCAAACAATGCCGTGCCCACTCCGCAAACAAACAAAATCGCACCGTCACCGTTTGCATATTCCGTAGCATAGTAGCCGTTTTTGTCGGCGGTCTTTAACCGATAAAGATTGCCGAACTGAACCAGCGGACGGATTTTTTTGTAAAAAGCAATATTGTCCTTGCATTTTTGCAAATCCTCGGCAGAAAGCCTGTCAAGATTTGCACCGACCGACAAACTGCCCTGCATTGAAGAATTGAAACGGTAATCCATAGGAACGGGACGCTTGTCGCTGTTCCAATCCGTTACCCACGCACGCATACATTTGACAGGATAAAACTGTGAAAAACCGTACTGAATTGCAAGGCGGTCAACCGGGTCCGTATTGTCCGAGGTCCACACCATATCAAAATGCTCCATTGCACCCAAATCGGCTCTGCCGCCGCCCGACGAGCACGCTTCAAGCTGTAAATACGGATATTTTTCCTTAAGTCTGTCGGCAATTCTGTACACCGCTTCGGTATGTCTGAGCCAAAGCTCCTGACCGTTTTCAAGGTTTTCCGCTCCGATTTCCGAAAACGGACGGTTCATATCCCACTTGATATAGCGGATATTGTGATTTTTAAGCATTTCGTCCATAGCCGAAAAAGCGTATTCCTCAACTTCGGGTTTTGTGAGATTGAGCACAAGCTGATGACGCATCTCGCTGTTTGCCCTCTTTGGATAATGATAAATCCAATCAGGATGAGCACGGAACAAATCACTGTCCCTTTGCACCATCTCAGGCTCAAACCACAAGCCGAAATCCATACCGAGCGCATTAACGCCGTCTATAAGTTCGTCAATTCCGTCAGGGAATTTTTCGGCATTTACAAACCAATCACCCAAACCTGCACGGTCGTCGTTTCGCTCGCCGAACCAACCGTCATCCATAACAAAAAGCTCGCAACCGATTTCTGCCGCCTTTTTTGCAAGAGAAAGCTGATTTTCGGTGTTTACATCAAAACCGGTGGCTTCCCACGAATTGTAAAGCACGGGAAGCGGCTTGTCGGCAAAAGACTGCGGCAAAATATGTGCAACCGCAAACTTTGACATATCGTTGCTCATCTGTGCAAAGCCGTCGGCGCAACCCAAATACACCTTAGGCGAAACAAGTTTTTCGCCCGACTTTACGGTGTAAGAAAAATCAAAATCATTTATGCCGAGCATAATTCTTGTGCGGTTTTCAAAATCGCACTGAGCCTCAACCTTAAACGAACCGCTGTAACCGAGTGCTCCGTAATAAACCGTGCCGTTTTTCTCTGTTGCACCGTGATGTGCCGCAAAAACAGGCTGATTTGTATGACCCGAAGTGCCTTTTCTGCTGTCAAAAACAAGGTAGCCTGCAAGGAGTTTTTCGGTTTTTACCTGAAATTCGCCGCCCCACGAACCGTTTGTGTTTTGGATATAATAAGGCTCAAGCCCCGGCAAATTCACCTCGCACGACATAAACTTGTCTACCTTGACATCATCTGCCGAATTGTTGCAAAATTCGACATAACGGGTGATAACATCGCTGTCGGAATAATGCACAAAATGAAGCACAAGTTCGGTGCCGTAAGCCTTGTCTTGAAGCGTTATCACAAGTTCGTTTTCGCTCTCAATATGTGATTTGTATGTATAAAGTGCATCACGGCAGCCGTCAAAATATGTGCACTTAAAAGCACAGTTGCGGTACATTTTGCCGCCGAACACCGTGTATTCCTGACAGGCTCCGTCCAAATCCGAATGATTTGAATTGGCATCGTTAAGTTCATCCACGGAAAAATCGGAATGTTTTATTTTTTTGCCCCAATAAAGATGAAAAAGTCTGCCATCATCGTCCGTACCGAGAACATAGGTGAGCGTTTTTGTGTCAAATGCAAAAATCTGTTTCATACAGTTACCACCGTAAATTTATTTTTTACTATTATACGAAAATTCAACAAATAATACAATATGATAAACTAATAATTATGTTAACAATATCACAATACCAACGCTTATTTTGTTGACATTGAGCAATTTAATTGGTATACTTATAAGAGAAATATTTTGAGCTATTATGACGAAAAAGGTGATACTATGGAAAAAAACAGAGTTACTCTGAAAATTTACGGCAATTCATACACCATCCTTACCGAGGACGACCCGGAATATGTTGAACAACTCGGCGAGCTCATCAACAAGGAAATGCACGATGTCTCAAACGATTCGCCAAGCCTTTCGCAAACTCAATGTGCGGTGCTTGTGGCTCTTGACCAAGCAGACGCTTGCAAAAAGGCAAACAGCGAGGCGGTTAACCTTCGTGTTCAAATCAAGGATTATATAGAAGACGCCGCAAGGGCAAAACTTGAGGTTGATGTTGCAAGAAGAGAAATCGAGCGACTCAACAGAGAACTCTCTGCTTTAAGAAACAAAAAAGCAAGCGAGAACAAATAAAATATATATTTATAAATAACTAATGGACGCAGTCAAAATGTGTCCATTTTTTTGCCCGAAAGGCTATGGTGATTACTATAAACAAAACAGAAATTTTGGCACCTGCCGGAAGTACGGAAGCGTTGACGGCGGCTGTAAGGTGCGGAGCAAACGCCGTGTACCTCGGCACAAAGGGAATAAACGCACGCAGAGGTGCGGCAAACTTTACATTTGAAGAACTGAAAAACGCTGTGGAATACTGCCACGCAAGAGATGTCAAGGTATACCTTGCACTCAATATTCTTATATCCGACAACGAAAGAGAACTTGCGTACAAAACGGTTGAAGCGGCAATGTCGCTTGGAGTTGACGCATTTATTGTGCAGGATTTAGGTCTTGCAAAAATCATACACACGCATTTTCCCACAGCAAGGCTGCACGCCTCCACACAATGCAGCGTAAACTCGCCCGAGGGCTTCAAGGCACTTGAAAAAGCGGGCTTTGTGCGTGCCGTTGTGCCGAGAGAAATGAGCCTTGACGAAATTAAAGAAATACGCAAATCCACCGATATGGAACTTGAAATGTTTGTGCACGGTGCTCTTTGTATGTGCGTAAGCGGTCAATGCTATATGTCGGCAATGCTCGGCGGCCGTTCGGGCAACAGAGGGCTTTGCGCTCAGCCGTGCAGACTGGGTTTCAGTGCAGACGCAAGCGGAAGCCATGACCTGTCGCTGAAAGATTTGAGCCTTATCAAAAACATAGGCGAAATTGCCGAAGCAGGAGTTGTAAGCCTAAAAATCGAGGGCAGAATGAAGCGTCCCGAATATGTTGCGGCGGCTGTTACCTCGTGCAAAAAAGCGATTGAGGGCGAATATTCTGCAACTGACGAAGCAACGCTGAAATCTGTATTTTCACGAACAGGATTTACAGACGGATATTTTACAGGCGAACGCAAGGATATGTTCGGCACTCGGAAAAAAGAAGATGTTGTGGCGGCAAAAGATGTGCTCAAAGAACTGTCGCACCTATACGACAACGAAAATCCGCTTGTACCGATTGACATTGAGTTCACCTGCAAGAAAAATCGCAAAGCAAAGCTGACTGCAACGGCACTCGGAAAAGCCGTAACCGTAACGGGCACCGTACCCGAAAAAGCAATCAACAAACCGATGACGGAGGACTCCGTAACAGGCAGACTTGCAAAATTCGGCAACACTCAATTTTATTTGAAAAATATAAAAATCGACCTTGATAACGGCTTGATTTTGCCGGCAAGCGTAATCAATTCAATGCGCAGAGAAGCAGTTGAAATGCTTGACAAAGTTGAAATTCAGCCGTTTACACAAATGCCGTACAAAGCCGAAAAGTACAAAGAAAAGGACTGCACACCGTACTACACGGCAAGATTTTTAAATCCCGACAGCATACCGGACAAACATCCGTTTAAGCGAATATTCATTCCGATTTGGAGCAGTGATGAGGATTTTGTGGACAATCGTGCCGGAGTTGAAGTGCCGAGAGGTCTTTTCGGTATGGAAGAAAAGCTGACAAAAAGGCTTGAACATCTCAAAAAAATCGGCGTAAAAAAAGCACTTTGCTCCAACCTCGGTGCATACGAGCTTGCACAAAATTTGGGATTTGATGTATACGCCGACTTTGGATTGAACATATTTAACAGTGAGAGTGCAAAACTTTTTCACTCTCCGATTTTATCATTTGAAGCAACGCTTGAACAGGCAAACCGAATTGACGCCGAAGACACGGGGATTATCGGCTACGGCTATCTGCCGCTTATGCTGACAAGAAACTGCCCGATAAAAAATCACCTCGGCTGTGCAAACTGCACGGGCAAACTGACCGACAGAAAAGGCTTTGAGTTCAAAGTGAAATGCTCGCCTTACCCTTGCGTTGAGGTGCTCAACCCGGTTCCCGTTTATATGGGCGACAGACAAAAGGAAATCAAAACCGATTTTATCCACTTTTACTTTACGGACGAGAGCAAAAAACAGGTTGAAAAAATTGTTGAATTGTTCAAAACAGGCGGTCAATTTGACGGCAAATACACAAGAGGATTGACATACAGAGGTGTTGAATAATGATTATACTTGCATCGCAAAGCCCAAGACGACAGGAACTTTTGAAGCTGATAACAAGTGATTTTGAAATAAAGGTGAGCAATGTTGATGAAACCTTGCCCGACAAAATTATGCCGAAAGAAGCGGTGATGTATCTGTAAAAAATCAAGGCAAAGCCGTTTGCCGACGGTGATGACATCATCATCGGTGCAGACACGGTTGTTGCACTTGACGGCAAAATTCTCGGCAAGCCGAAAAGCGAAGAAAACGCAAAAGAAATGCTCAGATTTTTATCGGGCAGAACTCACAGCGTTTTTACAGGCGTTACGCTTGCAAGCGGCAAAAAAACAAAAACCTTTGCCGTTGAAACAAAGGTGAAATTCTTTGAACTCACAAACGAAGAAATAGACGCATACATAAAAACAAAAGAGCCGTTTGACAAAGCCGGAGCATACGGAATACAAGGATACGGCTCACTGCTTGTTGAAAAAATCGACGGCGACTACTTCAATGTTGTTGGGCTTCCCGTAAGCAAGCTTGCACGGGAACTGAAAGCATTTAAATAAAAGCTCAAAATATGCAGAAATACCGATATACAAAGGATTTTGTTGTTGAATTTTAATCATTTTTATGTTATAGTATAAATAGATATTGTGCCCTAATACCGACACAAAACAGAAAGGAGACGTATTATGGCGGCAGATTTACATTGTCATACAAAATTGAGCGACGGCTCGGTTGGTATTGAAGATTTGATTGTTATTGCACAAAAAAGCGGCATAGACACTTTAGCCATCACCGACCATGACTGCCTTGCAGGTGTTGTAAGAGGTCAGGTTATCGGCAAAAGATACGGCATTAACATTATTCCGGGCGTTGAAATCAGCGCATTTGACGAAATAGCAGGCAAAAAGGTTCACATCATTTCTTACCTTGCGGACGCACCGGACAGACTTGAGCGTATTTGCAAAAAGACTTCTGTTGCACGCAAAAGAGCAGGTCAGATTATGATGCTTAAAGTTGCGGCAAGATTTCCTGTTACAAGCGAATTCATCATCAGCCACGCAAGCGGTTCAACCAATCTTTACAAGCAACATATTATGCACGCACTTATGGATGCGGGCTACACAGACGATATTTTCGGAGATTTATATTATCAGCTGTTTGACACAGGCAGTGAAAACAATATTCTTGCTCCTACAAAGTACCCTACCGTTAAAGAAGTTATAGACGAAATTCACGGTGCGGGCGGCATTGCGGTGCTTGCTCATCCGGGTAAATTTGGCAACCAAGACGAGATTGAGGATTATATTGAACTCGGACTTGACGGTGTTGAGGTTTGGTCACCCGAAAACAGCGATGAGCTTACGGAAGAACTTGTTGCTCTTTGCAAAAAGAAAAAGCTTCTTCAGACGGGCGGCTCCGACTTCCACGGAACTTACGGCAGGCAATCGGTTACGGTTGGCGCATATTCAACTCCGCAGGAGCACCTCGACAAGCTGTTAAGCTACAAATCACGCAAAAAGAGTGCGGCTCGCCGTGCCGAAAAAAAGGCGGCGGCTGAAAAAGCGGCTCTTGAAGCAGCTCAAAAATAATAACGGATATAACAAAATGAACGAACATCAAACTGTTCGTTCATTTTTATTATGCTCATATTTTATCTTTTGTAGAGTATTGCATAATCTTTTGCGTTGATAACGCCGTCACCGTTTACATCAAGAGCCTTGTTTTCATCCGTAATATCCGAGTGATAATTATCCGCAAAGCCGATTGTGGAAGTGTCATCCCCTCTGACACACTGCAAGCTGACCGTGTCGCCATCAATCGAAACCGCCTTGTAGCTGTGACCGAGCGGCATAATACTCTCTTTGTACGAATTGCCGCAGGCAATACAAGTGTAGGTGTTGTAGCCGAATTCCGTGCAGGTAGGCTCGGTTGTTGCCGAAAGCTCATACCTATGCTCGGAGCAAGTAAAATTCAAAGCAACACCGAATTTGCCGTTTTCGTTTGCTCTTGAACCGTCATAAACATTGTTTGTTCTGAAGCGGGCGGCAAGGTAATATCTTTTGCCTGCCGTCACCTTGTATGTAAGTTTAAAATTAACATCGTTGCCGTTATCGTCATTGTAAACAAGGGCATTCCTTTTTAACTCGCTGATGCTTGTTGTGTCCAAATAAACATAAGTTTCTGCGTCGTACAAAAGGGCAAAAGTGTCCTTTGAACCGCTTGAAGAAAAAGTAAGCGTGCCGTCGGTAAGCGGAACAAACGACCAAAACTGCCGTTCACCGCCGTATGTTATGTGTGCCGTTGCTTGATTATCCTGCATAGGCGAATCAAACGGAACATGATTTTTGAAGCAATACGCCTGAGCCGCACTTTTTGTTGAGCAATGAGCAATAAAGCCCTGCGGAACTTCTATATTTCCGTTGTATCCGAACGCATAATCTCCAACCGTTGTAACGCTGTCGGGAACAGTAATTTCGCTCAAACTGTCCGCTCCGACAAATGCGGCTGTGCCGAGCGACACAACACTTTCGGGAATTTCCACGCTTTGCACATACTTAAACTGTGCAAACGCATAATCGCCCACAGCGGTTATTCCGTCACCGATTACAATATGCTTTGTTTCGTCCTTATAAACATTCCACGGGCGGGATTTAATCGTGCCCTCGGTATAATCGGCAATTTCGCCCGTTCCTTTGACGGTGAGAGTTGCACTTTCTGCATCATAAGCAAACGAAACTTCACCGGCAAACGCCGCAAAGCTTATACCGGCAACAGCCGATACAACAAGAGCCAAAGACATCAAAATACATATTAACTTTTGCTTTTTCATAAAATCACATCCAAAATAATTTGTGAAAAAAATTGCCTGCAACGATTATAACCGTTACAGGCACAAAAATCAATACTTTAATATAATTGCGTAGTCTTTTGCATTTACATATCCGTCACCGTTAAGGTCGGCGTTGGCATTGTAATTGCTATCACCTTTGGCAGAATTGTAAGCTTCCATAAAGTTAAAATGCAATGTTTTTTGGTTGCACTTTGTACACTTAATATCTACATCGCCGGTTTCGTCATTTATGTTTTTCACCATATGGTGATTGTCTGCCCAAACAATGTAAATATCCTTGTCACTTGTGATATTGGAAAAATCCTCCGACCACGAAACAAATTTTTTGCAGGTTGGAGCGTCAGGAACAGCAGGAGCTGTTGCACTTTTGCCCGATTCAACAAGTTTGTAATCAATTCTTACGCTCTTGCTTTCATCAAGATAAAAGTTAACCTGATACAAATTTCTGCTGACAACAGCGTTAACCGTCATCAAATCGCAATTTGGATTGCCTGTATTGTACTTATAAGTAAAGCCGTCCTTAGCCTCTTGGTTTGCGGTTGTAAGCTTGCCCGAAATATCCATAAGTTCATTTGCAACAAACATACCGTTTGAATAAGCAAGATTTCTTTCCTCGCCGTTATCGGTTTGCTTAACCGTGTCAAGCGTTGTGGAAGCAATCCTTGACGAATCGGCAAAACTGCACGGAATAACAACATTGTTTTCCTTAACGCTTGCCGAAAGTTCAATCCATTGGTCGCCCACATTTTCGGTTGAAGTGTTTTCAAGCAAAGTATTTCCCGAAAGGTCAAGCTCGGCAATGTGATTGCTGTTGCAAATAATTTCGGCAAGATTTGTGTTGTTGCTCAAATCAAGCTTTGCAATGTTGTTTTGGAACACATAAAGCGAAGCAAGCTGAGTATTTTTGCTCAAATCTATGCTTGAAATTGAGTTTACGCTTGCCTGCAAAGTTTGAAGTGCAGGGCAATTTGTAACATCGAGGCTTGTCAAATTGTTGTTTGAACAGTTAAGCCATGTAAGTTCGGCAAGAGAACCTACGGTGAGCGAAGTGAGCTCGTTACCCATACAGGTAACGGAGGTGAGTTTGGTGTTTTTGCTTACATCAAGTTCTTTAAGACCGAGCGAAGCACAATAGAGTTTTTCAAGATTATAAAATTTTTCAATGCCCGAAAGAGATGCGATTGTTTCGTTTTCATTAAGGTAAGCACCCGGTGTCATAACCTTTACACGCTCAATTTCCGCCGTGCTCAAATAGCCGTTGCTGTCCTTATCGTACACCTCCGATATTACGGTACGAAAATTTTTATCGGGAAAAATTGTTTCGTTAATTGCAACCAAATCCTCGGCAAACGCCACACTGCCTGCCGAGAGGCAGGTGGCTGTTGTGAGTAACGCCAAAACAGAGGCAATTCCTTTTTTAATATTATTTAATTTAAACATATTATATATACCTCTTATCTTTGGATTGTAACCGGAATTTTTACGGTAGCCGTTGAACCGTCTGCATTTGTTACGGTGCAAATGATGTTTGTTGTGTTAACTTGCTTTGCTCTGGCAACCATTGTAATGTTTACATTACCTTCATTGTCAACGGTGATGTATTCCGAATTTGTTGACTTCCACTCAACGCTTACAGGATTTGCAGCTCCGACCTCATCGGTCTTGTATTCAAGCTTAAAGGATGTAAAATCTCTGTAACCCATCTTGTAGCCCGACTTGTTAACGGAAGTAACCTGTTCTCCGTTAAGCATCATATAGATTGATGTGATGTAAACAAGCTTGTCAACAAGAGTAATGTTGTAGGTATAAGTTGTTTCTCTGTCATAATTGTCAACAACTCTTGCACTTACAGTAACGGTTGCGTTGTCGCCCGTCTTTGTAAGAGAAATGCTCTTGTCGCCGATAACCGAAGTTACATTGTTTTCGTTATCTGTTGCAAGTTCAAGAGTCTTGTACATATTGCCTGCAACCGCAACATCAATATTAAGCACGCCGTCAACAGTTTCAAATGTCATACCGTTTGTAACGGTCTTGTCGCCTGCTGTCATTGTTACAACAGGAAGCACAAACTTGTGTTCGTCAAGAAGTGTAAGCGTTGTCTGAAGCTTTGTGCAAGCGGCATCAATCTCTGCCTGTGAAGCATTAGGATTGTTATAAACCTCGGTTGCCGCAGCCAAATCGGTTTGAAGCATCGTACCGTATTCATATTCATAATCCTGATAGTTAAGTTCGCTTGCCTGAGCGATTGTTTCTTCAAGAGCCGAAGTATCCCATGTTGTCTGAACCTGAAGTTCTCCGACAAATCCGCCGTCAACAGTGGTTACTCTGATAATTGCCTTGCCCTGAGTCTTAAACAATACAAGTCCGTCGGCATTTACCGTTGCAACTTTTTCATTCATTGATTGATAAATACAATCCGTTACGGAAGCACTGATTTGTTCAATCTTTGAATCGCTTGCCAAAACAACAGGAACTTGCTTTTGCTTGTTAGGCGCACCGTAAAGAAGTTCTGTACCGAACGATACGCCCGTTACCGCATATCTTACAAACGAAACATATACGCTGTCGGTATAGCTGTCGCCGTATGCGGTTGTAACCGTTGCGGTAATCTTTGCCGCAGCAGGAAGAGCCGTTGAATTTGTAACCGCACCGTCATCATTTACTGTAATTGCGGAATTTGACGAGCTCCATTTAATTGATGAATACATACCGTTTTCAGGAAGCACCTTGCTTGCAAGCTGAACGGTTGCGCCGTTAAGAGCAGTGCCCTGATATCTGATAAAGCCAGGATTAACCTCTTTAATGTCGGACTGAGTTTCAACAAGCGAAACCTTGATACCGGTTGCCGGAATATAACCCGAAAGATTACCGTAAGCTTCGTTGAGTTTGCGAAGAGCCGCATTAACTTCTCTTTGGCTTGCCTTGCCGTCATTAACCATTGCCTTGCAAATTCTTACTTGCTCGGACAATGCGTTAAGTGAGTCTTCCGTATATTGGTCAGTATCCTTTGCATTATTAATAAGATCTTCGTACTCTGTTACCTTTTCGGCAAGTTTGCTGAAATCGGTTTGAACGGTTACGCTTACTTTTTGAGTAAAGCCGCCGTCAAGAGTTTTAGCCGTGATTGTGCAAGAACCTGCATCAACAGGAGTTACAATACCGTTTGCCGAAACCGTGGCAACTTCCTCGTTGTCGGAAGTAAAGTAAACCTTGTTTGTATATCCGTCTGCCGAACCTGTTGTAGAATAATTGAGCTGATACGGAGCGGAGGTGCCGAGAAGATCAAGGGTTTGAGGAGTTACGGTAAGACCCGTACAAACACTGTCTGCTATGGCAACCCAAATTTCACGCTCGGTTGTTTTGCCATAGTGATTTGTAAATACAACCTTTACTCTTGCCCACGCAGTTGAATTATGACCGCTTGGGGTAAGTGTAATTTTACCAACCGATGTGCTTGATTTGATTTCGGATGATTCTATAACCTCCCAGCTTACGCTCTTGTACATTGCGTTTTCAGGATAAGCCGAAGCGGAAAGAATTACATCATTATAATCATTATAGTTTGAATAACTGTTTGAAAGGTTAACGGATACAGCATTGTTTGTGCCGACCGTTCCGCTTGTAACCGATGTTACGGCATTTGTAAGACTGCGTTTTTGAGTATCAAAGCCGACATTGATTGATTCAACCGAAACATACGGATGTTCCGCAAGACTTTCGCCTGCACTTTCAAGTGCTAAAGCGGCATCGTCAATCTCTTTTTGAGATTTAGACTTGTCATTAAGAACTTCGTTTGCTTTTTCGTACGCTTGCTTGAAGTTCATACCGTAATTATATTCATATTGAGTATAATCGGTATCCTGATACTTCTCGATAGCGGCTTTAAGTGCGGTTCTGTCGCCCTCCGACGAAACCTTACATTCGGAGCTTACACCGCCGTCATAAGATACGCAGCGAACAACGGTTGAGCCTGCACCCACAAAGTGAACCGTACCGTCTTGGTCAACGGTTGCAACATTTTCGTCATCCGACTCCCAGTAATAATCCTTGATGTCTGCCGCACCGATATGTGTAAGCGACGAACCGGTTGGGAGAATTGTTGCCGTAAGTTTTTCTTCTGTGCCGATGGCACCCGAAATGCTGTCTTTTGAAAGTTGAATAGCTGTTACAGGATAGTATGAGAATGATACCCAAACAGTATCTTCAAAATTCTTGCCGAACGAGTCGGTAACAATACACTTGATTTGACCGTAGCAAGGCTTGTTTGATGTAGGCGAGCATACACCGTCGGACGAAACGGAAATCAAATCGGTTGACGATGACCACTCTGCCTTTTGATATGTTGCGTTGTTAGGATACAAACGAACATCAAGGTCAAGTTTTGCATTTTTGTAACTTAAACCTTCTTTAAGAAGTTTAAGGTCGTATTGATAGAACTCGGAGGTTTGCTCACCGTTGAGGTAAAGCTCAACCTTTTGAATGTCTACATATTTTTTAAGATTGTTATATGCAGTTTCAAGTTTAACATACTGTGCATCAACTTCTTCCTGAGTGTAACCCTTCTTTTCAACCATATTTTCCGCCTCTGTTTTAGCGGTAATATACGGCTCCCAAGTTTCAGGATAGTAGCTTACTTCCTTGAGCGACAAATCATCATATTGCTTGCAAAGAAGTGCAAGTTTGTCATAGTTTGTTGTTACGGTAACCTTGCATTCTGCGGTGTAACCGCCGTCCGAGGTTGTGGCTGTGATTATTGCACTGCCGCCGTAAACATATGTAACAACGCCGTTTTCGTCAACCGTGCAAACCTTTTCGTTTGACGACTGCCATTTAACTTCGCCTACGGAAGCGGTGGAGTGGCCCAACGCATTTTTAGGAAGAACGGTTGCTTTGAGCTGTTTTGTTTCACCGATTTTAGCCTCGGTGATTTCGTTTGTGTCAAGTTCAACGCCCGTTGCTTTTGTTTTTGCAAAGGCGATATGAATAATATCTATTACCTTATTGCCGTTGTAGTCTGTTACCGAGCAGGTAATGTCGGCTGCACAAGGATTGTTTGATGTAGGACGGCAAATACCGTTTTCATCAACAGATACCGAGCTGTTTGACGAAGTCCATACCGCTCTTGAGAACATCGCACCCTTAGGGTTTACTTTGTAATCAAGGTCGTAGCTGTAATTCTTGTAGTTCTTTGTACTGCCTACCGAAACGGTGAGGTACTTGCTTGCAAGTGCAGAACCGCCGGTACCCTTGATTTCAAGAGAAGTAACCGCTACAAATCCGCCCACCTTTGTAAATGCGGCAAGAAGATTTGCGGCTGTTGTGTCAACAACATTTTGAGATGCCATATCCTCCTCGTACAAAACAATATACGCAAGGTCAAGCTTCTTTGAATAATCTTTGTAATATGCCTTATTGAACTTTGTTTTGAGAACTATGGTTCTGTCACAAAGGTCAACAAGTTCTTTAAGGTTTTGTTTGTCCGGTTTAACGGTTACTGTTTTTGTATCAACAAACGCACCGTCGGCAGATACACAGTAAAGCGTTGCCGTGCCGACATCGTGAGCGGTGAGAACAGCGTCCGAATTGCTGTTGCCCTTGTTTTCAACGGTGAAAATTTCTTCATCCGATGAATACCAGTTTGCATCGTAGCAAGCATATGCGTCGCTTTCCCACGAACCGTCAAAGCTCATTGTGTGAGTAGCCTCACCCGTTTTGCCGTTGATGAGTTCTATCGAGTTCTCATTAATCTTGTTGCCGGTTGCGTAGTTTCTTGTAACGCAAACCGTGATGACATTTGACTTAATCTCTCCGTCGGACGAAACGGCATAAACATCAAATTTTTGAGTTTGCTCGTTACCGGCTTTAAGAGTTATTTCGTTTGTATGAGTATCCTCCGAAACGCTTTGATTGAAATTGCCGTTGCTGACAACCCATTTAAGCTTTTGGTCGGTTGCATTTTCGGGATAAACACTTGCTGAAATGCTTGTGCCCTTGCCGTTGTACATATTGCCGACACCGATTTTTTCGGTGCAATAGAAGTATTCTTTGCCGTTTATCGTAACGGTTTCGTTTCTTCCGAGAGAACCGCCTGTGCCGATTGCCTTTGTTACATTAAGCTTTATGCCTTCAACAGGAATACCCGTTTCGACTTCTTTGGTTGCAATGTACGAGCTGATTTCATAAAAACTGCCGTCGGAAATAAGATAACCCGTTTTTGCTTCAAGAGCAATTTTGCACTTACCGCCGTTGAGCGGAGTAAAGTGACCCTTGCTGTCAATTTGACCTACGCCGTCAGGGTCAACCGCAACATTTTCGCCGTCTGCCCAAATATATGTTGGGTTTCCGTCCTCATCTTCAGGACCTACAATACCCCACTTGATGTAGAGATTGTCACTTTCGGCAACACGCTTTGGATAGATGGTATAGGAAAAATCTGCGCTTTCCTCTATGCCGACAATATCCTTGCCATTGATGTCAACTTTTGAAAGGTATTTACCTGTTTTACCCGTTACGGTAACGGTCATTGTACGCTTTACATTATTTGTTGTTGATGTTGCCGTGATTGTAACTGTTTGTGAAGAAAGTGAGCCGAGCGAACCGCCTGCGTCAAGACCGGTAATGATACCCGTTGTCGGGTCGATACAAGCAATGCTTGGGTCGGAAGAAGTCCAAACAATGTCCGAAACATCACCGACAGACGGAACAACATTTGTAGGAGTAAGCTGGATTTGCTGACCCTCTTTAACGGAGTTAAGACCCTCGATGTCAAAACTTTCAATCGGTTTTGAATCAACTACGGTAAAATCGATTGTGTCATTGTAAGCAAACTGCAAGCAAAGGTTTGCAATAAGTTTTACCGCTGTTGCGGTGAGCTGAACAGGGTCTGCCACATCGCCAACAATGTCTTTGATTGCAAAACATGCATCAAGAATTGCGGCAAGTACCGTACGGTTGATGTCCAAGCCTACATACTTGATGATAATATCGGCAATTTTGTCCGTATCGATAGTGCCGGTATTGTCAAGTTTATAAAAATAATTGACAAGCTTGAGAATACCCTCGATAACATCCTCCGAGTCCGGAGAAACCATAATAGTTGCCGTGCCCTTGTTTTTGAATGATACAAGACCGCCGTCCGTAACAGTTGCAACAACCTTGCCCTGGGTAAATATTGATGATGATTTTACGGAGTAAACCGTGCCGAATTTAAGTCTTTGCGGAGTAGTGATGGCATAAATCTGAACCGAGCCGCCCGTTGCCACCGTGCTTGGAATTTGCGACTTGTTTGTGATATGGGTGCCGTTTGGCAAAAATGCCGCATACCATTCCTCATTTTTCTTAACAACGATTTTGATAACATCGTCGGCAACCTGTTCGCCTTCTTTGTTATAAAGCACGCAGTGAACATTTGAATTTACCTTGTCAAGATATTCACGAAGCGAATCGATAAGTTGGCCCTTGTAGGATTCGACATGCTCGGCAATCCAAGAATTTGAGCCGAGTGTCTTTTCAAGGAGAGCAACAATTTCATCGGTGTCCATAGAATCAATATCAACATATTCGTTGAAAAATGCCTTTTCTAACAAAGCACCGAGAGGCTTGCCCAAAATCGGAATTGTCTTTACTTCATTATCAATCCAAAGGTGAATAACCGCACCCTTAGACGAGTCAAAAGCCTTGACCTTACCTGTTTGGTCAACATCGGCAAGAGCCGGTGCCTCCGAATACCACTTTACATAGCCGTTATCCGGAAAGACGGAATCAATCAGTTTGTACTTAAACTGAACCTCTTCGCCCTCGGTCATATAAACGACAAACGGTGTTTTTCCGTCGTCCTCATATGTAGGAACTATGGTGTCTGTGTTGCTGTAAAAAATTTGAAGGTCATAATAGCCTTCAACGCCGTCACCGGCAAATGCGCTCATTGCAGGCAACACGGCTGTAAATGCCATAACAACTGCAAGCATTATGCTGACGGCTTTTTTTACAAAAGTCTTTTTCATAATTTTCCCTCCATTAAAATTACTCCGTAAGAATCTTATTTAATAAAAACTCTTAATATATATTATAAACCGATTATATGAAACCGTCAATATTTACCATATCGGCAAAAATTACAAAGTTTTTTTGTATAGTTTGTGCAATAACACAGCAGTGATATTACTCGTTGTATATAAAATAAGCCTCCCCTTGAAGCAAGGGGAGGCAGTAAGCGGTTAGTTTATTTTATAGGCGTGTTTCAGGGGCTTTATCGACAGTCTGATTATGATTCAAAATACATATCCAAATTCTTTGATGTTATATCGCTGATCATACCGATAAGCGATTTTTCGCCCGAATCGAGTTCAACAATTTTTCGCCTGTCGATAACAATCAACTGCTTGCCGCTTTTTGTCCTGATTGCATAAGTTGCACGGAGAACTTTTTTGTTGTTTTCAATATCTTTTTCGATAGAATGGCGGGCAACATCCACCTCTCGAGGAACAATTAATTTTGTTAAATCGCCGTTAAAATCATCAAAAAGCTCCGTCCTTGTATATTCCAAAAGTTTTAGAAAATCGCTGCTTGCAACGGTGAGCCTGAACGGGTCGTCAAACGGTGTTGAAAACATAGGACCGGGCACATTTTTAAGCACTTTAAGCAGCATTTCTTTTTGCTCCTCAACCTCTTTTTCAACCGCTTTAAGTTCGGTTATATCCGTAATCATAGCGTGAAAAATCGGGCAGTTGTCCTTTTTGTCATAGCGTTGAATATCCGAATTTAACTTGACCCACTTATATTCATCTTTGTGAGTGGTTATGCGAAGCTCCATATCAATCGGTTTCTTTGTTGCCATTGCTCCGCCGATTGCGGTGAGGGCACGGCTTTTATCATCGGGATGAACAAGGTCGCCGATTTTATAGCTGTCCCTCGAAACAGTCTGCTTGGTTGTGCCGAAGAATTTGCAACACGCCTCATTGGCATAAAGCACTTCAAAACGCATATCGGAATTGACCTTGAACAGGCAAACGCCGCCCGTTACAAAATCAATAAGGTGGTTCATCGTTTTTGCTTTTTCACGAAGTTGCTTGCTCTTTTTTTCAGACTTGCCGACATCGGCAAAGGTGATTTGGCAAAGCGAATTTTCTTCATTATTCCTTGCGGTTGCGTGCACAAAATTATACTGAGAGGAATTATCTTTCAAATAAAGGTCAAAGTACACATAAGGCGAATCCTTTTTGCAAAGTTTCTTTACTATATCCTCACGGTCCTGCGGAACAAGAATGTCAAGAAGTGACAGTTTGCCCTGCTTAACCTTGGAATAATGTATGCCCACAAAGTCGCAAAAATGGCTGTCGGCATCAACAACCTCAAAATCTTTCTTTTTATCAACTGTGCACGAGAGGAATTCAACCTCAAATGCAAGTTCGTCGGTATTATCTAACATTATAAACAGATACACTCCGTTAAAATTCTCTAAAAAATTCATAGCTGTTAAACTATATTTTGATTATACCACACCTATGACAAAAAAGAAACAATGTTCACAATTTTTTAATTATAAATTATAAATTTGACATTAATTGGGACTATTTGCAAAAAACCGTTGTAATGAGGGATATTATATGTTAAAATATTTAATCATAAAAATTATAATTATAGGAGCAAGTTTATGAGCAAAGTTTATCGAGTATTCGCAGAGAAGAAAAAAGGTAACGACATCGAGGCTGTTCATATGTTGAACGACCTCAAAAACAATGTCGGCATAACCGGACTTGAAGAGGTGCGTATCATCAACAGATACGACGCCGAGGGTTTGCCGGAGGAAAGCTTCAAAGCAGCCGTTAAGGGCGTTTTCAGCGAAGCTAACCTTGATGATGTTTATTATGAGGAAATGACATTTTCACCTGAATGGAGAGTGTTTGCAACGGAGTATCTTCCGGGTCAGTACGACCAAAGAGCCGACAGTGCGGCACAGTGCATTCAGCTTCTTACGGTGGGCGAGCGTCCAACCGTTACTTCGGCAAAAGTTATCGCAGTTAAGGGCGACATCACCGATGAGGAATTTGACAAAATCAAGGCATATGTAATCAACCCGGTTGAATCAAGACTTGCATCTATGGACAAGCCTGAAACACTTGACATCAAGAGTGATGTTCCGGCTGATATTGTTCGCATAAACGGTTTCATCAATATGACCGATGAAGAAATTGCAAAATACCACGCATCAATGGGCTTTGCAATGAGCATTGCGGATTTGTGCTGGGTTCGTGACTATTTCAAGAATGACGAAAACCGTGAGCCGTCGCTTACGGAACTCAAGGTTATTGATACATATTGGTCGGACCACTGCCGTCACACCACATTTGCCACCCAGCTTGACGAAATCAAGATTGACGAGGGCAAATATTCAAAGGCTGTTGAAGAAGCACTTGAACAATATTTTGCACTTCGCAAGGAAGTTTACGGCGACAGAAAAGACAAAATCGTTTGCCTTATGGATATGGCTTGCCTCGGCACAAAGGTGCTCAAAAAGAGGGGGGTTGTTACCAACCTTGACGAAAGCGAAGAAATCAACGCTTGCTCCATTAATGTTGATGTTGAAATAGACGGCAAAAAAGAGCCGTGGCTTATTCAGTTTAAAAACGAAACACACAACCACCCAACCGAAATCGAACCTTTCGGCGGTGCAGCAACCTGCCTCGGCGGTGCAATCCGTGACCCGCTGTCGGGCAGAGCATATGTTTACCAGGCAATGAGAGTTACGGGTGCAGGCGACCCGACAACTCCGTTTGAAAAAACTCTTGACGCAAAACTTCCGCAGGCAAAAATCACCACGGGTGCGGCACAGGGTTATTCATCATACGGCAACCAAATCGGTCTTGCAACAGGTCAGGTAACAGAGCTATATGACGAGGGCTATGTTGCAAAGCGTATGGAAATCGGTGCGGTTATCGGCGCATCACCAAAAGAAAATGTTATCCGTGAAGTTCCGCAAAACGAAGATGTAATCATTCTTCTCGGCGGTCGCACAGGCCGTGACGGCTGCGGCGGTGCAACAGGTTCATCAAAAGCACACGACAGTTCATCAATCGAAACCTGCGGTGCGGAAGTTCAAAAGGGTAATCCGCCTACAGAAAGAAAAATTCAGCGTTTGTTCCGCAACAGCGAAGTTTCAAAGATGATTAAGCGTTGCAACGACTTCGGTGCAGGCGGTGTTTGCGTAGCTATCGGCGAACTTGCAGACGGCTTGCAGATTGACCTTGACGCTGTTCCGAAAAAATATGAAGGTCTTGACGGCACAGAACTTGCCATCTCCGAATCACAGGAGAGAATGGCAGTTGTTGTTGACAAGGCAGACGCAGAAAAATTCATTGCGCTTTCAAACGAAGAAAACCTTGAAGCAACAATCGTTGCAAAGGTTACGGACAATAACAGACTTGAGATGACTTGGAGAGGCGACAAGATTGTTGACCTCAGCCGTGACTTCCTCAACACAAACGGTGTTGTTCAGCACGCAAATGTCGAAATTACAGGCATTGACGACACATCATACCGTGATGAAGTTCCGTCTGAACTTAAAGGGATGAGCAACGCAGACGCACTCAAAGCAAACCTTTCAAGACTTGAAGTTGCAAGCCAAAAGGGACTTGTTGAGAGATTTGACGCATCAATCGGTGCAAGCACCGTTCTTATGCCGTATGCCGGCAAATATCAGCTCACACCCGAAGAAGCAATGGTTGCAAAAATTCCGCTTCTCAAGGGCGAAACAGACACGGCAACAGTTATGTCTTACGGCTTTGTGCCAAAGATTTCACGCTGGTCACCGTTCCATTCGGCAGCATTTGCCGTTACGGAATCACTTGCAAAACTTGCGGCAGTGGGTTGCAATCCGAAAGACGCAAGACTTACATTCCAGGAATATTTTGAAAAACTCGGCAACGAGCCAAAGCGTTGGGGCAAGCCGACAGCGGCACTTTTGGGTGCACTTTCTGCTCAAATCGGCTACAACACTCCGTCAATCGGCGGTAAGGACTCAATGAGCGGCAGTTTCAACGATCTTGATGTTCCGCCTACTCTTGTTTCGTTTGCAGTAGGTATTTCAAAAGCAAGCGAAACCGCTTCCGCACAGTTCAAGCAGAGCGGTTCAACCGTTAAACTCGTTAAACTTCCTGTTGACGAAGCAACAGGACTTCCTAAGTATAAAGAGGCTCTCGACCTTATGATTGCCGTTGCCGACGGTATCAAGAACGGCACCGTTCTTTCGGCAAGCGTTGTAAGAGAGGGTGGCTCGGCAAGTGCTGTTTGCAGAATGGCATTCGGCAACAAGACCGGCTTTACCTTTGCTCAAAACCTTGACAGCAAGGATTTGTTTGCACCGCTTCAGGGCAGTTTTGTGCTTGAACTTGCAGACGAAAACGCATTTGACGGCGTTGTTTTGGGTACTACAAACGACAACAGCGTGTTCATCATTGACGGCACTGTTTACACCTGCGATGACCTCATCAAAGCGTGGGCAGGCAAGCTTGAAAAGGTATTCCCAACCGATTCGGGCAAGCAGGCTAAAATGTACGAAGATGTGCCGCTTTACAAGGAGCGTTCTATCTTTGTTGCAAAGAACAAGGTTGCAAAGCCGAGAGTATTTATTCCTGCGTTCCCGGGCACAAACTGTGAGGTTGACTCTGCCCGTGCATTTGAAAAAGCAGGCGCAGATGTTTCCGTTCTTGTTGTAAACAACCTTTCATCAGCCGCTATCAACGAAACTATCGACAAAATGGCAAAAGAAATCGAGCAGAGCCAAATCATTATGCTTCCTGGCGGTTTCTCGGGCGGTGACGAACCTGAAGGTTCAGGCAAATTTATTGCAACAACATTCCGCAATCCTAAAATCAGCGAGGCAGTTCAAAAGCTTCTCAACTGTCGTGACGGTTTGATGCTTGGTATCTGCAACGGCTTCCAGGCTCTCATCAAACTCGGTCTTGTTCCGTACGGCGAAATCAAGACAATCAACGAGGACGACCCGACTCTTACATTCAACACAATCGGCAGACATATTTCTTCAATGGCATACACAAGAGTTACAAGCGTTAAATCACCTTGGCTTTCAAGCGTTAACGCCGGCGATATGTTTGCAGTGCCTATCAGCCACGGCGAAGGCAGATTTGTTGCAAACGAAGATGTAATGAAGAAACTCATTGAAAACGGTCAGGTTGCAACCCAATATGTCAACCTTGACGGCGAAGTTGTTGCCGATATGCCGTTTAACCCTAACGGCTCTGTTTGTGCGGTTGAGGGTATCACATCACCTGACGGCCGTGTGCTCGGCAAGATGGGTCACTGCGAGCGTAAGGGCGACAATCTTTACAAGAATGTTCCGTTTGAAAAGGATATGCTTCTCTTTGAAAGCGGTGTAAAATACTTTAAGTAATCGGCAGGTACAATATGAGTGATTTGCAACACAAACATCACCATCATCATTCCGAGGAGCACAAGCGTGAGGTGTCAAACCGCCTTGCCCGTGCCATTGGGCATTTGCAAAAGGTTAAGCAAATGGTTGAAGATGACGAGGATTGCAGCGATGTGCTCATTCAGTTGGCGGCGGTTAAATCCGCCATCAACAACACCGGCAAGGTGATACTGAAAGACCATATGGAGCACTGCATTGTGCATGCGGTTGAGGACGGCGACACCGAAATGATTGACGAGCTCAACGCGGCAATAGACAAGTTTATGAAATAAAGGAGAAACTATGCCTACTTTAGCTTTAAGTCCAATGCTTATTTTGGAGATTATAATTGCATTTTCGTTTATAATCACATCAATATTTATGTTTAAACCAAAGGGCAACGAAACTGTGCACATCATATTCTTTTGGCTTGCGGTTGCACTCAATGTGCTTGTAACATTCATCAGTGCCACCTCACTGCCCGACAACTATATGCGTGAGGTTATCATCGCCTGGTGCGGACTGATTATATCCGCAGTCGGCATAGTTATCCGCATTGCCAAGGGCAAAACGAGTGCCGTTGCAAACATTTTTGTAATGCTCTCCACAGTCTACGGCGTGCTCGGATACTTTTTGTTGGCATAAAATTTGATATAACACAAATAAGGCTCCCCTTAATGTAAGGGGAGCCATTTTAACTATATATTTTTTTTACAAGGGGAGCCTTTTTAACTATATATTATTTTTTATATATTCTATATACCTATCTATAATGTCAATATCGGTAAGGTCATAAACCATTCGTGCACCGACGGTGTCCTCAAGCTCATTAAAGACGGCTTTGCCGTGATTAAACACAAAATCAATTCCGTAATAATGTGCGCCGAGCGGAGATACCAAATCAATGATTTTTTGCACCAATGCTCGCTCTTCGGTTGACAAATCATACAGTTCCGCCCTGCCGCCGAGGCAATAATTTGAGCGAAAATCGGTATCAGACACACGCAAAATCGAGGCAACAATTTCTCCGCCGAGCACCCACACTCGCAAATCTCGACCGAGGTCGGACGCCGGCTTTTGACACACCTGATTTTCATCGTATTCCTCTGCACTGTGGCACATAACAACACCGTTGCCGCCATGCGAATTTTTCGGTTTTTTCACAAAGGGCGGAATTGAATACCTTGTCGGCATAATCTCAATTCCACGCATTTCCATAAAACGATAGCTCATTTCCTTATCGTTTGCAATTCGGCAAAACTCCGCACCGTTAAAAACTTTTGCTCCCATTTTGCTGTAATAATTCGCAACGCCGAAATCATTGCTTCGGTTGATGACAACATCGGCACGCACCCTCGTTGTCGGGTCAACAAGCTCTGCACCGAGCTGTTCCCTAAATTTTTTCACCACAAAGGAATTGCGTGCGGCTTCCTCAGGCGAATAAACCAAAATCGTTTTCATATCTGCTTAATTCTCTCTGATATTTCATCAAAAATCAACGGTGCAACATCCACACCCGTTGTGTTCATAATGTTGATAATGTGGGCGTTTGAATTGACCTCGCACACCGCACCGTTTGGCAAAATGTCAACTCCGCCAAAGGTTAAACCGAGTTCTTTGCACACAGCAACGGCTGTCTGTTTTTCGTATTCTGTCGGAGTATGCTCGCTTGCAGTACCGCCGTTTGTGATGTTTGAGCGAAAATCGTTGTCGTTATGCCTTTTCATTGCGGCAACCACCCTGTCGCCCACAACCTCAAGCCTTACATCCGAATTGTTGCACTCAACATATTCCTGCAAAAGAAACGGCTTGCCGTTGATGTGCTTCATCACCTCATCAACCGTTTTGCACAAATGCACCTGCTCGCCGAACGAACCGCAACGCTCCTTGAAAACAACGGGAAGCCCGAGTTTTTCCACCGCCGTATTCACAAATCGTGAATAATCCACGGCAAAAAACGAAAGCGGTGCAATAATCGTCTTTGGCTGACTGAATTTGTTTTCAAGGGCAAGATAGGTTTTTGCCTTGTCATCGCAAAGCTCAATCGACCTTGCCGAATTAAAAACGGGAATTCCCTTGTTCTCAAATGATTTTGCAAGAATTGTGTCCTTATCCCAAAACAGAATAAAATCGGGTTTTTCATCCGAAAAAAGTGCATCTTCATTGGTAATAATATCCAAATCTATGCCCTTTGCCTTGGCTGTTTTCAACAAATGCTCGTGCAATTCGTTGTACTTTCCGCCGTGCAAATAGTGATTAACTACCAAAAAGCCGTGCATTACCCCGCCCCTTTTCTACATATTACTGCAAATATTGTATCATTCTCACTTGAAAACTGCAACAAAATATTGTACAATAAAAACCTATGGTAATTTTATTATAGAATAATTATCTAAAATTATAGGAGTGTAGTAATGACAGAGTATAAGTTGAAATACGGATGTAACCCAAACCAAAATCCGGCAAGAATCCATATGGACGGCAAAGAACTTCCGTTCACCGTTCTCAACGGTGCGGCAGGCTACATCAATTTGCTTGACGCCTTTAATTCATGGCAGCTTGTCAAGGAACTCAAAGAGGCAACAGGACTTCCGAGTGCCGCAAGCTTCAAGCATGTTTCGCCGGCAGGTGCGGCAGTTGCCCAACCGCTTGACGAAGCAGACAGAAAAGTTTGTATGGTTCCCGACGGTCTTGAGCTTTCTCCGATTGCACAGGCTTATGTAAGAGCAAGAAGCACGGACAGACAGTCATCATTCGGTGATTTTGTTGCTCTTTCGGACGAGTGTGACGAATCGGTTGCACAGTTCCTTATGAAAGAGGTATCGGACGGTATCATTGCTCCGTCATACAGCGACAAGGCGCTTGAACTTCTCAAATCAAAACGCAGAGGCAACTTCCTCATCATCCAAATGGACCCTGATTATGTTCCCGAAGAGATGGAAACAAAGCAGGTTTTCGGCATTAAGTTTGAGCAAAAACGCAACAATGCAAAAATCACTATGGATTTGTTTGACGATATGCCGACAAAGGTTAAGAAAATTCCCGAAATCGCAAAAATCGACTTGCTCATTTCTATGATTACACTCAAATATACACAGTCAAATTCCGTTGTTTACGCACAGGGCGGTCAAACCCTCGGCGTCGGTGCAGGTCAGCAGAGCAGAATTCTCTGCACAAGAATGGCAGGCTCAAAGGCGGATATGCTTTGGCTCAGAAGAAACGAAAAAGTGCTCAATCTTCCGTTTGTTGACGGCATAAGAAAATGCGACGCCGACAACGCTATTGACCTTTATATTTCTGATGATTACGAGGAACTTCTCAAAGACGGCGTATGGCAAAGATACTTTACCGTTAAGCCTGAACCGTTTACGGCAGAAGAAAAAGCCGCATGGCACGAAAAGATGGACAATGTTGCTCTCGGCTCGGATGCGTTCTTCCCGTTTGAAGACAATATCGAGCGTGCCGTTAAGTCTGGCGTTAAATACATCGCACAGCCGGGCGGTTCGGTAAGAGATGAGAATGTTATTGAATGTTGCGACAAGTACGGCATTGCAATGGCAATGACAGGAATTCGTTTGTTCCATCACTAAAATATTTTGCGGGAGGATAATCCTCCCCTACAAATCAAAACCATAGGGGCGAACCGGGTTCGCCTAATATAAATTCTAAGGAGAATAAAAATGGTACGAGCAATAGTAGGCGCCAACTGGGGCGACGAAGGCAAGGGTAAAATCACAGATATGTTCGCTGAAAAGAGCGACATCGTTATTCGTTTTCAGGGCGGTGCAAACGCAGGTCACACCATCATCAATGAGCACGGCAGATTTGCACTTCACTTGATGCCGTCAGGTGTGTGCTATGACCACACAACCTGCATCATCGGCAACGGTGTTGCACTTGACATCAACAAGTTTATTTCTGAACTTGAAGATATTAAAAAGGCAGGACTTAATCCAAAGCTTCTTGTAAGCAACAGAGCGCAAATCCTTATGCCATATCACATTTTACTTGACACATACGAGGAAGAAAGACTCGGCAAAAACGCATTTGGTTCAACAAAGAGCGGTATTGCACCTTTCTTCTCGGACAAATATTCAAAAATCGGTATTCAGGTTAACGAACTTTTTGATGATGAAACTCTCAAAGCAAAGCTCAAGAACATCTGCACACTCAAAAACCTCACTCTTGAACATGTTTACCACAAGCCGCTTCTCAGCGAAGAAGAACTTTACAACACCTGCGTAGAGTACAGAGAAAAGATTGCACCATATGTTTGCGACACTCACAAGTACATTGCACAGGCACTCAAAGACGGCAAAAACATTTTGCTTGAAGGTCAGCTCGGCACTCTTAAAGACCCTGATTTCGGCATTTATCCAATGGTTACATCATCATCAACACTTGCAGGCTACGGCTGTGTAGGTGCCGGCATTCCGCCTCACGAGGTTAAGGACATCGTTGTTGTAACAAAGGCATACTCATCTGCTGTAGGTGCAGGCGAATTTGTATCCGAAATTTTCGGTGACGAGGCTCAGGAACTCCGTATCCACGGCGGCGACAAGGGCGAATTCGGTGCAACAACAGGCAGACCGAGAAGAGTAGGTTGGTTTGACTGCGTTGCTTCTCGCTACGGCATTGAATGTCAGGGTGCAACACAGGTTGTTATGACCGCTCTCGACTGCCTCTCATATCTTGAAGAAATCAAGGTTTGCGTTGGCTACGATATTGACGGCGAAGTAACAAAAGACTTCCCGACAACATCTGTGCTCAAAAAGGCAAAGCCGGTGTTCAAAACCCTTAAAGGCTGGCACTGCGACATCAGGGGCATCAAGGAATTTGACAAGCTCCCTAAGGAAGCACAGGACTATGTTCTCTTTATTGAAAACGAACTCGGCCACAAGATTAATATGGTATCAAACGGCCCTGAAAGAGAAGCAATCATTCACAGAGATTAATAATTTAAAATTTTGTAGGGGCGAACTGTGTTCGCCTCTTTTTTCTGCAATAAAATAATACTTTATCTAATAATAAATTGTTATTGAAATACTGTACCTTAAAATATATAATATAAGTATGAGAGAGCAAAAGAAGTTAAACACAATCAGAAAAATTAAATCAAAAAACAGCGAAGCCTTCTTTCTTGTGATAAGAGGGCTTGAAGTAGGCTTGTTTGCCGGACTTATTGCCGTACTGTACAGATATATGTTGTCCGTAGCGGAGGATGGACTCAACAAAGTTTTAACATTTATCCACGGCAGTTGGTGGAAAATCGCAATATGGTTTGGCATTTTGTGGCTTATCGGCACATTTGTTTGCTACATCATCAAGTGGGAGCCGGCTTCGGGCGGTTCCGGCATTCCGCAGGTTACGGGCGAAGTTAAAGGCAGAATGTCGCCGTCATGGTGGAAGGTGCTTGTTGCAAAGATTATCGGCGGCACAGCCTCGGTATTTGCAGGACTTTCGCTCGGCAGAGAAGGTCCGAGTGTTCAACTCGGCGGTATGGCGGCAAAAGGTATTGCAAAAATCACAAAGGCAGACAAAACCACCGAGCTCCGTATGATTTCGTGCGGTGCAGGTGCAGGTATGGCGGCGGCATTTAACGCTCCGCTTACCGGAATTATGTTTGTGCTTGAAGAAATACATCACTCGTTTGACAAAAACATTCTTTGTATGGGCATTGTGGCAACCGTTGTTGCCGACTATGTGTCAAAGCTGTTTTTCGGTCAAAGCACAATTTTCAGCTACGACACGGTTAATTTTCCGCTGAAATATTACTGGATTTTGATTTTACTTGGCATAATCATCGGTCTTTCAGGTGTTGGATATACCAAAATTATGCTCAAATTACAAGACACCTTTAAGGCAATAAAAAAAGTTCCCAACACAGTCAAGCTTCCGCTTGTTTTCGTTTTCAGCGGAGTTGTGGGACTTGTCTGCCCTCAGGTGCTTTGCGGCGGTCACTCAATGGTTGAGTTTTTGATGAACGAAAAGCCGGGCTTCGGCGTTATGTTTGGACTGTTGGTTGCAAAATTTTTGTTCGGTGCAATCTGCTTTGCGTGCGGCGCACCGGGCGGAACGCTTTATCCTCTGTGTATTTTGGGTACATATCTCGGTGCGGCGTTCGGCTCAATAGCACTTCAAATCACGGGACTTCCGGACGGACTTTGGCAGGAATTTGCCGTTATCGGCATGGCAGGATTTTTCTCTGCCACCATCAAAAGCCCGATTACAGGCGTTGTTTTGGTGTTTGAGCTTACGGGTAATATGAACAACATTTTGCCGCTTGTAACGGTTGCACTGATAAGCTATGCGGTGTCTAACCTTTTGGGCAGCGAACCGATATACGAAGCTCTCCTTGCAAGGATTTCCACACCGACAAGCGAAAATCAGGGAAGCGAAATTTCAAAAAGAGAAAAAATCATCAAATCATTTGTTATTCCGACCGGAAGCGACCTTGCCGACAAAAAAATCAAAGATATTGATTGGGGCAGGCATGCTCTTATCATCACGGTTGAACGAGGTGAGGACAGCATAACCCCTAACGGTGATGTTGTGCTGAAAGCCGGGGACGAAATAGTATTTTTGGTGTCGCAAAGGCGACTTGCAAAAACAAGTGAACATCTTGAAGAACTGTTTGAAGACCGATACAAACCGTCAACATAAGCACAAGGAGACGCACTATGACTTTTAAGGACAAATTCAACGACAAAATCGGAAAAATCGTTACAAAATTCACATCTGTTTCTCAAGACGAAAACGGAAATACCGATGTTGAAAAAACAATCACCGACGGTATGCCCGAACTTGCCCGTCAGGCAGCGGCAGAAGGTGCTGTTTTGTTGAAAAACGACAATGTTTTGCCGCTTAAAGAGGGTACAACCGTGTCACTTTTCGGCAGAACATACAAAGATTATTTCTTTGTAGGCTACGGAAGCGGCGGCGATGTCATCAGACCGTACAACATTGACATTGCCGAAGGCATAGAAAACTGCGACAAGCTGAATCTTAATTACACGCTTCACAACATTTATACGGAATGGCGAGAGAAAAACCCTGTATCGCACGGTTACTGGGCACATTGGCCGCTGAGATATTGGGAAATGCCGCTCAGTGATGAAACCGTTAAAAATGCCCGTGCAAACAGCGATGTTGCGGTGGTTACAATCGGTCGTTCATCGGGCGAGGACAGAGATTGCGACCTTGAAAACGGCAGTTATTTTCTTCACGATGAAGAAATTGAAATGCTCGACCTTGTGACATCTTATTTTGAAAAAGTGGTTGTTCTGCTCAATGTGGGCAACATCATCGATATGAGCTGGGTTAAGCACTACGGCGACAAAATCGGTGCGATAATGTATGTTTGGCAAGGCGGAATGGAAAGCGGCAATGCCGTTGCCGACCTGCTTTGCGGCAATGTTAACCCATGCGGAAAACTCACCGACACCATTGCAAGAAACTACTATGATTATCCGTCATCGGCACAGTTTGGCAACAAAAAAGCAAACGAATACACCGAGGATATTTTTGTAGGTTACAGATATTTTGAAAGCTTTGCCAAGGAAAAGGTGCTTTATCCTTTCGGCTTCGGTTTGAGCTACACAACCTTTGACATCAAGTGCGACAAAGCAGAAGCAAACGGCAACGGCTTTGATTTTGAATTTACCGTTACAAATACGGGCGACCTTGCCGGCAAAGAAACCGTTCAGCTTTACCTAAACAAGCCTTGCGGAAAGCTCGGCAACCCGAAAAGAATTTTGGTTGACTTTGCAAAAACCGACCTCATCGAGCCAAACGGCAGTCAAAAATTGACTATGAGCGTTGATATGTATCAGTTGACATCATACGACGACTGCGGCTCAACAAACAACGCAAGCGCATATGTAACCGAAAAGGGCGAATACGATTTTTATGCGGGAAGCAATGTCAGGTCAGCCGAAAAGGTGTTTACATATTATCAGGAAAACACCGAGGTTTGGGAACAGTTGAAGCAAGTTTGTGCGCCTAAATCGGACTTTCTTGTTTGGCGTGCGGAAGAAAAGCACGGCAATTACTTCCTAAGCACAAAAATGGTTGCGAAGGAAAAATACGACCTTGCAACAAGAATTCTCAACAATCTCCCTACCGACATTGAGCAAACGGGCGACAAGGGAATCAAACTTCAAGATGTAAAAGACGGCAAGGCAACACTTGACGAATTTGTGGCACAGCTTGACAATGTTGAACTTGAAGCAATCACAAGAGGCGACTACAAAATGAATTCGCCGCTCGGTGCAAAAGGCAACGCCGGAGCATACGGCGGTGTGCTTGAAAGTCTGCGTGAAAAAGGTGTTAAGCCGATTATCACAACAGACGGTCCGTCAGGCATAAGAATTTTATCGTGTTGTTCACTTTTGCCTATCGGCACGCTTCTTGCCTGCACATTTGATACAAAACTTGTTGAAAAGCTGTATTCAATCATTGCAAAGGAAATGAAAGAAAAAGGCAGTGATGTGCTCCTTGCTCCGGGTATGAATATCCACAGAAATCCGCTTTGCGGCAGAAACTTTGAATATTTCTCCGAAGACCCGTATGTAAGCGGCAAAATGGGTGCGGCTTGCGTAAGGGGTATTCAGTCGCTCGGCGGTTCTGCGTGTCCAAAGCACTTTGCGTGCAACAATCAGGAACTTACACGCACCACAAACGATTCGCAAGTCAGCGAGCGTGCACTGCGTGAAATCTACCTCAAAGCGTTTGAAATCTGCGTAAAAGAGGCTCACCCTAAAAATATTATGACTTCATACAACAAGATAAACGGCGTGTGGAGCCATTACAACTACGACACCTGCGTAACCGTTTTGCGTAACGAATGGGGTTACGAAGGCAATGTTATGACCGACTGGTGGATGCACCCGTCAAAGAGCATTGAATTCCCTAAAATGCGTGACCAGGCATACAGAGTGAGAAGCGGCGTAAATGTGCTTATGCCGGGCGGTGAAAGAGTTACAAACGGCAAGCCGGACGGTACATTGTTTGCAACACTCGGCAAACCGTTTGGTATTACCGTCGGCGAGGTTCAGGAAAGTGCAAAATGGGTACTCAAATCCGTTATGGAAATTGAATAACAGCATAGGGTGAACTGTGTCGCCTCAAAAAAAGGTTGATATTTGTTTATCAATGTATTATACTATTGATGAATGAGTAGGAATACTCAAATTTTAACAATATAGGAGAGTAAAATTATGTTAGTTTCCGCTACAGAAATGCTTAAAAAAGCAAAAGAAGGCCACTATGCAGTTGGTCACTTCAATATTAACAACCTTGAATGGACAAAGTCTATTCTTCTCACTGCACAGGAACTCAACAGCCCTGTAATCTTGGGTGTATCAGAGGGTGCAGGCAAATATATGACAGGCTTTAAGACCGTTGCGGCTATGGTTAAGGCTATGGACGAAGAACTCGGTATCACAGTACCTGTTGCACTTCACCTTGACCACGGCACATACGAAGGTTGCTACAAGTGCATCAAGGCAGGCTTCACATCAATTATGTTTGACGGTTCACACTATCCAATCGAGGAGAATGTTGCAAAGACAACAGAACTTGTAAATGTTGCCCACAACCTCGGTCTTTCAATCGAAGCTGAAGTTGGTGCAATCGGCGGTGAAGAAGACGGCGTTATCGGTGCAGGCGAATGTGCTGACCCTAACGAATGCAAGATGATTGCAGACCTCGGCGTTGATATGCTTGCTGCAGGTATCGGCAACATCCACGGTAAGTACCCTGCAAACTGGGCAGGTCTTTCATTTGAAACTCTTGACGCTGTTCAGCAAAAGACAGGCGCTATGCCACTCGTTCTTCACGGCGGTACAGGTATTCCTGACGATATGATTAAGAAGGCTATCGACCTCGGCGTTTCAAAGATTAATGTAAACACAGAATGCCAGCTTGTATTCCAGGAAGCAACCCGTGCTTACATCGAATCAGGTAAGGACAAAGAAGGCAAGGGCTTTGATCCTCGTAAGCTTCTCGCTCCGGGTGCACAGGCTATCTGCGACAAAGTTAAGGAAAAGATGGAACTCTTCGGTTCTATAAACAAAGCATAAGTTTAAAATTGCAAAGTCTCCTCATTTTGAGGAGACTTTTTTTACATAAACGATGCAACGGTGTCTGCAATGTCCGACATTTTGTTCATCGTTTTTTTCATAAATTTTTTGGTTGATGACGAAGTGGAATTTGAGCAACAGCTTCCTGCAACTGCCGCAACAGAGCAGAGTGCAAGCGTTGCACCGATGCACTTCATCATTATTTTTGATGTTTTGACATTCATAAAAATACCTCCGTTTTCATTACAGCGTTTTTGCCTTGTCGGCAATAATAGTTTGTGCTTTTGGCTGTAATATAACAGAGGTAATTTTTTTATTTTATATCAATTTTGTCTGCAATTCTGACGAATTGACCGTCAATTTCTTCCGCTGATTTTAGGAATTTATTTCCAAAAAATTCGCCGTTCGGGAACAGTTCCAAAAGCGGTTCAAGAACAAATCTGCGCTCTAAATACCGAGGATGAGGGCAAACAAGATTTTCGCTGTTTATAACCTTATCTTCCGCAAAAATGAGGTCAATATCCAAAACTCTCGGACCGTCTTTAATCACTCTTATTCTGCCGAAGCCCGCTTCAATGCCGAGGCACACGCCGAGCATTTCGTGAGGGTCAAGACCGCTTTCAACAAGAACAACGGCGTTGTAAAAATCGTCCTGTTCGGCATAACCGACCGGCTCCGTTTCGTAAATCGAGGAACAGGCAATAACCGAAGTTTTTGGAACAAGATTGATTGCCTCAACCGCATTGTCGATATTTTCTTTTCTGTTACCGATATTTGTACCTATCGCAAGAACATAAGTCATAATTTTTTACCTTTCTCTCATAATTGAAACAGCAACATAATCAAACTCGGCACTTATCGGTGCTTCGGGTTTTTTGAGAGTTACCTCAACCTTAAAAATATCATCAAATTCATCAAGTACCGCATCGGCGATAACCTGTGCCGCTCTTTCAATTAAATCATATTTTTCCGCAGTGAACACACGGCGAATTGTTTTGACAACCTTTGCATAGCTTACCGTATCGTCAAGCGTGTCCATTTGGCAAGCCCTTGCAATGTTGACATAATAATCCAAATCTATAACAAAATTTTGACCGTTTTCTTTTTCCTCGGGATTAACTCCGTGGTAGGCAAAAAGTTTTAAGCCTTTAATTGAAATTTTATCCATAATTATCCCTTACTTTGCATTTTTTTGATTGCATACGCCATATCTATGCCCTGTTTTTCGGCTTTTACATTGTGAAGGCGAATTATATCCGCTCCGCCCAAAATTGCCGCCGTATCGGCTGCTATGTTGCCGTAATCACGGTTTTTAGGCACGCTCTCGCCGCCGTATTCGCCTATAACACGCTTTCGGCTTGTTCCGAGTAGCAGAGGGTATCCGTCAGGCTTGTAATCGCTTACACGGGAAATTAGAGCCAAATCCTGCACTCTGTCCTTGCCGAAGCCGATACCCATATCAAAGCAAATCTGTGATTTATCAATTCCGAGTGCTTTGCATTTGTTGATTGACTCATCAAAAAATTTGTGCACTTCGCTTACTCCGCCTGCACCGTTGTGCATAATTATCCAACCTGCTTGGTTATCCCGCACAACTTTTGCCATTTTTTCGGTTATAACACCGCTGACATCGTTGATGATATTTGCACCCCATTCAATCGTGTTGAGGGCAACAACGGGAAAATAAGTGTCAATGCTTATCGGCACATCGGTTTGTGCCCTGACCTTTGAAATAACCGGCTCAAGCCTGTCCATTTCTTCAATAGGCGAAATCTCGGTATATCCCGGACGGGTGCTTTGTGCACCGAAATCCAAAATATCCGCTCCGTTTTCAACAAGCTTCAAGGCGTATTCCACAGCCGCTTCGGGTGTAAAATGGTCGCCGCCGTCCGAAAAACTGTCGGGTGTGACATTGACAATGCCCATAACAAGCGGTTTGTCACCGTATTCAATATTTTTATCGGTACATTTCCAAATCATAACAAAGCCTCTTTTTTCGGTAAAATAATATTTTTACGATTTTAACAAAGACAAAACTTCTGCCCTTGTGCGTGCGTCTTTTTTCATAATTCCTCGAAGTGCCGAAGTCATAGTTGACGAACCCGAAGCCTTTGCACCTCTGATTGACATACAGGTGTGCTCCGCTTCAATAATAACGGCAACACCTTTAGGCGAAAGATTTTCTTCCAAAAAATCGGCAATGTCCGAAGTCAAACGCTCCTGAACCTGCGGACGCTTTGCAAAATTGTCAACAATTCTCGCAAATTTTGAAAGTCCGAGAATTTTGTTATCCGACGGAATGTAAGCAATATGAGCCTTGCCCACAAACGGAAGCAGGTGGTGTTCGCACATTGACGAAAACGGAATGTCACGCACAATAACCATCTCGTCATTTGATTTTTCGTCAAACAATTTGAGGTGCTGTGTTGCATCGTTGTCAAGACCGGCAAACATTTCTTCATACATATTTGCCACTCTTTTAGGTGTTTCAATAAGACCCGGACGATTTACATCTTCGCCCACCGCTTCAAGAATGTCACGAACGGCATTCATTATTTTTTGCTTGTTTTCTTCTGTAATCATAATAATTCCTCAATATTTTTATTCGCTGAAATAGCCCTTAATTTCCTGCACGGATTTTGGAGTCAGCACATTTGATTTGTACTTAACTGTTGCGGAATATACCGCAATGTCGCTGTTTTTCTTGCAAAAAACCTCAATCGCATCAATATTATCCTGAAAATTGCGAACCGTAATATTTGTTGTGGCACTGTTTATAAACAGCCTGAATATTGCCTCGGCATTGTCATAATTTTCGGCATTGAAAAGCTCGGTAAGTCCGTAAAGAATGATTTGGTTTGCTTTGGCATAATTCACATTTTTGTTTGAATAATAACGCAAAAGGTCGGAAGTTTCGGAACCTGAAAGTTTTTGTTCGCCCATTCCGATACGCACGGAATACTTGTCATCCGGATTGTCATTGTTAAATTTGATTGCCTCATCCGACGGATAAATATATGTGCCGAGTTTGTTGACAAATTCTATAAAATCATCGGTTTTGAGTGCGGCATAATAATCGATGTTTATGCCGAGATAAGCGGTGAGTTTTGTTTGAATTGTTGCTCCGCCGCCGAGCGAATACAAATCATAAAGTGACTGACCGTCAATATCCGTGTCAGGTGACAAAGTGCAAACCTTGTAGCTTTGTGTGTCCTTGTCCGCCTGCACCAAAAATGCAAAGTGAATAACGGATTCTTCCTCGTCCGTTTCAATAATCAAAAAATTGCTTTTGCCCGATATTTGCGGCAATTCTTCAACGCCGTTATTTGCCTGTTGCGTAACGGTTACGCTGTCACCGGCAAAAAATTCCTTAACCGACGAATATTTTTGTGACAAAATCGCAAAAAACACAACCGTAAATATTACAATTATTGCAAGCATAATAAGCAAAATATGCTCTTCTCTGCTCTTTTTACCGCTTGACTTGCTGATATAAATATCGCCGCGGTGCTTAAAAATTTTCATATTCTGCCTTTCTATAATTAATATTTGAATTTATTATAGATTAAAAACATTCAAATTGCAACAATATTATCCAATCAAAAATCATCATAGTATTTTGACGCTATATTATACAGGGTATATATTATAATAAGATTATAATTATTATTTATTTTAAATAAATATTGACTTAAAGTGGGATGTTTACTATAATAGATTATGTATAGTGCCTCAGTCTTGTTTATTTATCCCAAGCAAGGCCGGCCACTCGGCACAATACAAAAACTTCACATAAACCTAAAAAATTAAAATAAACACAAATAAAAACAAAATAACGATATAATTGGAGAGATAATAATACTTTATGGATACATACCAAGAATTATGGCAAAATGTTCTCCTTTATTGCAAAGAGCAAACAAACGAGACCGCATATAACCTGTGGTTCACTCCGATAGAAATGACAAAATTTAACGGAAGCGAAGCAACACTTAAATTCGGCAATGAATTTAAGAAAAACACGGTTGTCGGCAGATACGGCAGTTTGATTGAAGAGGCATTTATGGCAGTTTGCGGATTTGAAGTAAAAATCAATTTTTACTGTCCGGAAGACGAAATGAGCCAAAAGCAAAAAACAGAGATGAGTTTTGCCGATTTTAAAAACGAAACATTTACATTTGACAACTTTATTGTAGGTCCGAGCAACAGATTTGCCTATGCCGCCGCAAAAGCCATTGCGGCAGACCCTGCGGGTCAAATCAGCAACGGTGCAAAATACTACAATTACAATCCTCTTTTCATTTACGGTTCAAGCGGACTGGGCAAAACTCATTTGCTCAATGCCATCAGTTACGAAGTAAGCCGCAATTATCCGGAAATGAAAATTACCTATATCAAAGCTGAAAATTTTGCCAACGAATTTATTGAAAGCCTCGGCAAAAAAACAGTTGACGAATTCCACAATAAATACAGAAACAACATTGATTTGTTTTTGGTTGACGACGTTCAGTTCATCGCCGGCAAAACACAGACGGAAGAAGAGTTTTTTCACACCTTCAACAGCCTTGTGGACAACGGCAAACAAATCGTGTTGACTTCCGACCGTCCGCCTAAAGAAATTAAATCACTTACGGAACGACTTTGTTCAAGATTTGAAAGCGGACTTTTGGCAGATATTCAGTCACCTGAATTTGAAACAAGATGTGCAATTATCAAAAGAAAAGCACAACTCCTTGATTTTGAAATTAAGGACGACAGCGTTGTTGAATACATTGCACAAAACATCAAAACAAATATTCGTCAGCTTGAAGGCATTACAAAAAGATTGCAGGCTATTTGCAAATTCAGCGAACAAACGCCTACAATTTCGCTTGCACAAGGTGCCATCAAAGCGGTACAAAACGATGTTCGCCCAATCGGCGACATACTCAAAACCATTGTTGACGAAGTAAGCAGAACAACCGGCGTTTCGGTTGAGGACATTTACAGCAAAAAGCAAACAAGCGATGTAAGCATTGCAAGAAAAATGTGCTTTTACATTATCCGTGAAGTAACCGATATGAGCTTTAAAGCTATCGGCGAAAAATTCGGCAAAGACCATTCCACCGTTATGTATAACGTGGAAAAGTTTGAAGAAAAGATGAAGTCGGATTCGGCACTTGAATATCAAGTCAGCGACATTATCAACAATGTAAAAGAATAAATTTTTTCCACAAAATTTTACTTTTCCACATTATAGTTTTTCACACCGTATGTGGAAAACAAAAATTTTACACAGTTTAAACATTTTTTTCACAAATACGATGTTAAATTTTTTTAAGCCAAAATCGTTGAAATAAAACGCTTTTGAGTGTTTTACACATTTTTCACCGCCTCTAATACTATTACTATAAGAATGATATATTGTGATAGCAAATTCTTTGCCCAAAGGCAAAATGAGGCAAAATGACAGCATAATTTTTAACATCAACAAAACAATAAATAAATTAGCCGTATAAAGCTATATCATATAAGAGGAGCATCGGTATGAAATTTATATGCAATACAAAAGAATTATCTACTGCCTGCAACAATGTTATCAGAGCGGTAAGCACCAAAGTTACCATTCCTACAATCGAAGGCATACTTATTGAATGCGGAAGCAATACATTGAGCCTTACGGGATATGACTTTGAATTCGGTATCAACACAATTATGAATGTTAATGTTGTTGAACCGGGTGCTATTGTAATCAATGCAAAGGTACTTTGCGATATTATACGCAAGCTGAATAACGATGAGGTTACTATTGAAACAAACGGTAATTCGGTTTCTATTATCAGCGGTGCGGCACAATATAATATTACGGGTATTGATGCAGAAGATTATCCTGAGCTTCCGTCTGTTAATAACGGGCAAAAGATAGAACTTGACCAAAATCTTATGTATTCCATGGTTAATCAAACAGTTTTTGCGGTTGCCGATAACGAATCGTCAAAACCTGTTTATACCGGTCTTAAATTTGTTGTTGAAAACGGCACTCTCACCATGATAGGTGTTGACGGTTACCGCCTTGCCATCAGAAAAGAAAAAATCAATTATGACGGCGAAGAACTTGATTTTGTTGTGCCTAAAAAGACAATTAAAGAAATTATAAAATTATTTAATACCGAAGAAGAAAAAACCGTAAATATGCTTATCAGCAAGCGTCATATTGTGTTTGAAATTGATAATTACAGCATTATCAGCCGACTTCTTGACGGTGAATTCATTGATTACACGGCAGCAATTCCGAGCGTAACAAAAACAACGGTGCTCATCAATACCGGTGACGCCATTGATTGTATAGAAAGAACACTTCCGGTTATTGAAAACAATCAAAAAAACCCAATCAGATGTTTGTTTGACGGCGACCAAATGAGAGTGTCGACCGTATCAAGCCTCGGCAGAGTTGTTGACTACACTCATGCAAACACATCGGGCGACAGAGTTGAAATCGGCTTTAACTCAAAATTTATGCTTGACGCACTTCACGCAAGCGATACGGATGAAGTTAAAATTGAACTCGGCGGACCTGTAAGTCCTGCGGTTATCAAGCCGATTAATGCGGATAATTTTATATTCCTTGTACTTCCTATGAGGTTGAAAAATGAGAATTAAAGTAAAAACAGCAGAACATCAAAAAGAAACGGTAAAAATCAATACCGAATTTATACAGTTGCAATCATTCCTTAAATTTAAAGGAATTGCGGAAACGGGCGGTCAGGCAAAAGAGTTTATTCAAGACGGAATAATCAGAGTAAACGGTGAAGTTTGTACCGCAAGAGGCAAAAAAATAAGAAACGGCGATGTGATTACGGCATTTGCGGTTGACTATACGATAGTAAATGAAGATTAATTCAATTACACTTGAAAATTACAGAAATATAAAAGAACTGTCGGTTGATTTTGATGATGTAAATATCATATGGGGTCAGAATGCGCAGGGCAAAACAAATTTGCTTGAAGCACTTTATTTGTTCAGCGGAGCAAAAAGTTTCAGAGGTGCAAAAGATAAAGAACTCATAAAATTTAACTGTGATTATGCAAAACTTAAACTTGATTTTTTTGCAAACGGCAGAGAGCAAACAGCCGAAATCAATATTAAAGACAGAAAAATGGTGCAGCTAAACGGCATAAAAAAGAAAAGTGCCGCAGACCTCGGCGATGAAATAAAAACAATTATTTTCAGTCCCGACCATTTGAATATGATAAAAGAAGGTCCGAACGAACGCCGAAAATTTGTTGACGGTGCACTGTGCCAAATAAAAAGTAATTACAGAACATTGCTGAAAAATTACAACAGAACCCTTGTTCAGCGAAACACTTTGCTCAGAAATGCAGAGAACGTTGAAGCAATTACACCTATGCTTGAAGTGTGGGATGTTAACCTGGCAAACTTGGGTGCAAAAATAATTTATCAGCGAATTATGTACCTAAAAGCACTTAAACCGTACCTTAAAAGCATATTTGAGGGGATAAGCGGCGGCAAAGAGGACATTGAACTTGTTTATATCGGAGCGGACACCTATACGGATGATGTGAATGATATTGAACAAAAATTGTATAATAAACTGAAAAGTCATATAAAAACAGATGTGATTAATCGCACGACAACAAAAGGTCCGCACCGTGACGATATTGAAATTATGATTAACGGCAAAAGCGTTAAAACTTACGGCAGTCAGGGTCAGCAAAGAAGTTCGGTACTTGCACTCAAACTTGCGGAGGCGAGCCTGCTCAAAGAAATGACAGGCGAAAATCCGATTGCCTTGCTTGACGATGTTATGAGCGAACTTGACGAAAAGCGGCAGGATTATATCTTAAATCACATCAAAGATTTGCAGGTTTTCATTACCTGTTGTGACAAAGAAACCGTGCTTCGACTGAAAAAAGGCAAAACTTTTCATATAGAAAACGGTACACTCTCGGAGGGGTGACAATGTATCTTCACATAGGCGAGGACACCCTCGTGAGAGATAAAGACATAATCGGTATATTTGATATGGATACATCAACGGTTAACAAAGCAACAAGAGATTATCTGAAAAAAGCCGAAAAAGACAAAAGAGTTATTTATGTAAACTATGACTTGCCGAAATGTTTTGTTGTAACAGACAAAAATGTTTTTGTAAGTCCGATAAACACGGGCACACTCAACAAGCGTGTCAAATAAATGGGGTTATTAAATGGAAGAAGAAAAGAAGTTAACCAATCTTGAAGAAGAGGATATTAACACCGTTGTAACGGAAGAATACAACGCCGATGATATTCAGGTTCTTGAAGGTCTTGAGGCGGTAAGAAAAAGACCGGGTATGTACATAGGCTCAACAGGACCGAGAGGACTCCACCACCTTGTTTACGAGATTGTGGACAACTCTATCGATGAGGCCCTTGCAGGCTATTGTACTCATATTGAAACCGAGATTTTACCGGGCAATGTCATCACCGTTCGTGATAACGGCCGTGGTATTCCTACCGGTATCAACGAAAAAACAGGACTTCCTGCCGTAACCGTTGTACTTACGGTTCTTCACGCCGGCGGTAAATTCGGCGGTTCGGGCTACAAAGTTTCGGGTGGTTTGCACGGCGTAGGTTCATCTGTTGTAAACGCTCTTTCCGAATGGATGGAGGTTGAGGTTACTCAAAACGGTCATATCTACGCACAAAGATTTGAAAGAGGCGTGCCGGTTAACGATTTGCATATTATCGGCGACAGCGAAGGTCACGGAACTTTTATCAAATTTAAGGCAGACGACGAAATTTTCCAAGAAACAACACAATACGACTTTGATATTCTTGAAAGACGACTTCGTGAGCAGGCATTTCTCAACGCAGGTCTTTCTATCAGCCTTACGGATAAAAGAGAACTTGTTGAAAAGCCGGAGGGCGACAAGTACGGCGAGGACGAGCACACTGCCGTTTACTGCTACGAGGGCGGTATTCGCTCATTCGTTGAATGGATAAACGAAAGTAGGGGTCTTACTCCTATTCAGCCTGAAGTTATCCACATTTCCACAACAAAGGGCGACAGAAGTGCGGAAGTTGCACTTTGCTATACCGACAGTTATTCCGAAACAAAACTTTCATTTGCAAACAACATCAACACTGTTGACGGCGGTACGCACGAAACGGGCTTTAAAACCGCACTTACAAGAGTGTTTAATGATTACGGCAAAAAGTACGGAATACTTAAAGACAGCGACAAAAAGTTTACGGGTGATGATGTTCGTGAGGGTATCACCGTTGTAATTTCGGTTAAACTTACAGAGGCTCAGTTTGAGGGTCAAACAAAGGGCAAACTCGGCAATACCGAAATGACAGGTCTTGTGTCGGGTCTTGTTTACGACAAACTTATGACATATTTTGAGGAGCACCCGCAGGTTGCAAAAGCACTCCTCAACAAATCACTTGACGCTTCCCGTGCAAGAGAAGCCGCAAGAAAAGCAAGAGAAAACGCAAGAAGAAAGTCACCGCTTGAGAGCAATTCTTTGCCTGGCAAACTTTCGGACTGCACATCAAAAGAACCTGAAAAATGTGAAATTTACATTGTCGAGGGTGACTCTGCGGGAGGCTCGGCAAAGCTTGGCCGTGACCCGAAATATATGGCAATTCTTCCGCTTTGGGGTAAGATGCTTAATGTTGAAAAGGCACGACTTGACAAGGTTTACGGCAACGAAAAACTTGTGCCTGTAATCACGGCACTTGGCACGGGTATCGGCGAGGACTTTGACATTTCAAAGCTTCGTTATCACAAAATCGTGCTTATGGCGGATGCCGATGTCGACGGTGCGCATATCACAACACTTTTGCTCACATTCTTCTTTAGATATATGCCTGAACTTATTGAACACGGACATGTTTATTTGGCAATGCCGCCACTCTTTAAGGTTACAAAGAACAAAAAGAGTGAATACGCATATTCTGACGAGCAGAGAGATGAAATCACCCAAAAAATGGGCGGAGATTGCGATGTTCAGCGATACAAAGGTCTTGGTGAAATGGACCCTGAACAGCTTTGGGAAACCACAATGGACCCTGAGTTCAGAACAATGAAGCGTGTTACCATTGATGACGCACAGATTGCAAGCGAAAACTTCTCTATCCTTATGGGTGAGGATGTTGAGCCGAGACGACAGTTTATCGAGCAAAACGCAAAGTTCGTAAAGAACCTTGATATTTAATTTTAGAATAGGAGATATTACAAAATGGCAAGAAAAGAAGTAGTGCGTGACAATATTGACTATTCTAACCAAAAAATAGTTGATGTTGAAATCAGCAAGGAAATAAGAAGCGCCTTTCTTGACTACTCAATGAGCGTTATTGTTTCCCGTGCACTCCCTGATGTAAGGGACGGCTTGAAGCCTGTTCACAGAAGAATACTTTATGCAATGTACAACACCGGACTTTATCCGGACAAGCCTTACCGTAAGTGTGCTACCACCGTCGGTGAAGTGCTCGGTCACTATCACCCACACGGTGACGCATCCGTTTATGACGCTTTGGTAAGAATGGCGCAGGACTTTTCGCTCCGCCATCCGCTTGTTGACGGCCACGGTAACTTCGGTAGCGTTGACGGCGACCCTGCCGCTGCATACAGATATACAGAAGCAAGAATGAGCAAAATTTCGCTCAAAATGCTTGAAGATATTAAAAAAGACACAGTAAATTGGGTTCCTAACTTTGACGACACGGAAGTTGAACCCGAAGTTTTGCCTACAAAGTTCCCGTGCCTGCTCATCAACGGCTCATCGGGTATCGCAGTAGGTATGGCAACCAACATTCCGCCTCACAATATGGGCGAGGTTGCAGAGGGCGTTTGCTGTCTTATTGACAATCCCGATGCCGAGCTTGAAGAAATTATGCAATATATCAAAGGTCCGGACTTCCCGACCCACGGTATTATTATGGGTGCAAAGGGCATCAGAGACGCATATTCAACAGGCAGAGGCAAAATTATTGTTCGTGCAAGAGCCGAAATTAAGGAAACCAAGAACGACAGATTTAAGATTATCGTTACCGAGCTTCCTTACAGCGTAAACAAAAGACGACTTATCGAAAAAATTGCCGAGCTTATCAAGGACAAGAGAATTGAAGGCATTGCCGATTTGCAGGACTACACCGACAGACACGGTATGCACATCGAAATCACAATAAAGAGAGATGCAAACGCACAGGTTGTGCTCAATAATCTTTACAAAATGACCGAAATGCAAACAACTTTCGGCGTTATTCTCCTTGCACTTGACGGCGGAGTTCCGAAAATTCTTACGCTCAAGCAAATTCTTCAAAAATACATCTCATTCCAAGAGGAAATTATCACAAGAAGAACAAGATTTTACCTCAAGAAAGCCGAAGAGCGTGCTCATATTTTGGAAGGTCTTGCAAAGGCACTTGACATTGTTGATGAGGTTATCGCAACAATTCGTGCCTGCCGTGGCGGACAGAGCGAAGCAAAGCAAGCCATTATGGACAAGTTCGGATTTGACGACCCACAGGCAGCGGCTATTGTTGCTTACCGTTTGGGTCAGTTGGCAGGTCTTGAAATCGAAAAGATTTTGAACGAGTTGGAAGAACTCCACGAAAAAATTAAAGACTACAACGACATTCTCAACAACGAGCACAGAGTGCTTGACATCGTCAAGACGGAAATCCGTGAAGTTGCCGACAAATACGGTGACGAAAGAAGAACGGAAATTTCAGCATTCACGGGTGATGTTGACGATGAGGACCTTATCCCTGTTGAAGATTGTATTCTCACACTCACCGAGCGTGGCTACATCAAGCGTCAGACAGTTGACACCTACAAGGCTCAAAACCGTGGCGGCAAGGGCATTATGGGTATGTCAAGACGAGAAGAAGATGTTGCAAAGAATATGTTTACATGTTCAACTCACGATGCTATACTCATCTTTACCAATATGGGTAAGGTGTTTAAGCTTAAAGGTTATCAAATTCCCGAAGCTTCAAGAACAAGCAAGGGTATGAATGTAATCAACCTTTTGCCGATTGAGCAGGACGAAAAAGTTACTGCAATGGTTAAGGTGCCAAAGGACGGCGACAGAGAATATCTCTGTATGGTTACACGCAACGGTGTCATCAAGCGTACGGCACTTGACCAATACAACAACATCAGGAAAAACGGTATTATTGCCATCAATCTTGACGAGGGCGACGAGCTTTGCTGGGTTGAAATTACCGACGGCGAACGCAATCTTATCGTTGCAACTCACGACGGTATGGCTATTTGCTTTAAGGAAGAGGACGCCCGTCTTATCGGCAGAACCGCAAGAGGCGTAAGGGCAATTCAGCTTGCCGAGGGCGACTATGTTGTAGGTTTTGCGGTTGCCGTTGACAATATGCAGCTTCTCACCGTGTCCGAAACAGGCTACGGCAGAAGAAGTAATTTTGAAGATTACCGTGTTCAGGGCAGAGCCGGCAAGGGACTTATTAACTATCACACCGACAAGTACGGCAAGGTAGCTATGATTGCTCCCGTTATGGAAGAAAATGATGTTATTATGATTACCTCGGACGGTGTAGTTATCCGCACCCACGCCGACCAAATCTCACTCATCAAGAGAGGCGGCAAGGGCGTTAAGGTAATGACCGTTAAGGACAACGAAAAGGTTGCAACAATAGGCATTGTTGAAAGAGCGGCAGACGAAGAAGAAATTACCGCTCCGGAGCAAACGGATGCCGAGGCACAGAATGAAGATGTGCCAACCGAGGAATAATAACCGTCAGTAATGACAGAGGAGTAATTTATGGAAAAAGGATATAATATCGACGATATTCTTTCGGAGGTCAAAAAACGCCGAGAAGAAAACGAGGCTCAGATTAAGTCGGACAACGAAGCCGCACAAAAAGTTGTTGAAGAAGTTATCAACAGCAAAAAACCGGAGCCTGTTGTGGAGGATATTACCCCGAACGAGGAGCAACGAGAGAAACCGGAGGACATTTATTCTCAAACCACAAACCAAACCGAAAATACCGAAATTGAACAGAAAACAGAGGCAGAGCCGCAAAACACGGTGGATGTCAAGTTGCCTAAAACGGACGAAAAACCGCTTGAACCGCTTGAGCCGCTCAATGTTCATCACAAGAAAAAGGACAGAACCGTTCCTAAAAGCAAGGAAGATTTTGTTGATGTAAAAGACATTGTTGAGCAAAACAACGATTATGACAATTATTACATCAATTCTTCCGACAAATCCGACCGTGACAGAGAGCGTGCAAGGAAAAAGAAAAAAAAGAACGATAAGAAGAAAAAGAAAAACACGGCAATTCGAGTAATTCTTATTCTTTTGATTATTGTCCTTTGTGCAGGCATCGGCGTTTATTGGTATGTTAATAATATTTTGGACACCGTGACGGACGAAAATGCGGACAAGCAAACCAATGTTTCTCAGATGAAGATGGACGAACGGGTTGAAAGCTTTGACCCGATTGAAGAAGCAGACGCATCTGAAATCGGTTCGCTTCAGGATATGATTAAGAAGTGGTACAAAAACGGCACACCTGCTTCGTCATCAAGAGTGCTCAACATTATGCTTATCGGTGAGGACACCCGTGGCAAAAAGGTGCTTGAAAGCGGAACGAGAGCCGATTCTGCAATCGTTGCAAGCGTAAATCTTGACACAAAGCAGATTAAGCTCACATCAATTCTCCGTGACGCCTACGCTTATTGGGAGACCATACCGGGTGACGAATCAACGGGTCACTTTGGCAAGATTAACGGTGCAATGTCCACTTACGACGGTAATATCCACACCTATATTTCAGCAGTTGAAAATCTTTACAAAATTAAAATTGACAACTATGTTATTGTAAACTTTACGAGTTTTGAAAAGATAATCGACAATTTGGGCGGTGTTGAACTTGAACTCACAAGTGCCGAAATTAACGAAATCAACAACCACCAAAAGAGATACGGCGGTGTTTATATCGACAAAACTTTTGACGGAACAAAGGGTATGGTGAAGCTTTCGGGCAAGCAGGCTCTTGCTTATTGCAGAATCAGAAAGATTGACTCCGACAATATGCGTGCAAACCGTCAAAAAATATGCTTGAGCAAGGTTTTCAGCGATATGAAAAATGCTTCAAGCGTTCAACTCCTTAAAATCCTTAACGATATGGTACCGTATATAAGGACGGATATGCCGAAGAGCAATATTGTTTCTACGGCAAAATATGCTCTCAGCGAGGGCTGGATGAGTTATGATGTTTTCACATCCAATGTACCGGAATACAGAAATGACGAAAACGGTGCCGGCGGCACTTTCTACGGTGCTTGGTGCTGGAAAGCCGACTATCCGATGGACGCATATATGCTCCAAATGGACATTTACGGCAAGAGCAGTATCACACTTGCACGCACAAGAGTTGATTACATCAACTGCCGTGAATCGGGCTTTTATTCCGAAACGGGATATGCTGTGCAGGCAACCTACACCAACGAAAATTACGGTGAAGTAACCACCCGTGCGCCTGAAAAGGAAAGCACAACAAAAAGTAATTAAAAAATGCCTCCCATTTATGGGAGGCATTAATATTTTGATTTATTTTTCCTTTTTGCTCAGCGGAACGGGTACGGTGTCAACAACTTCAACCTTTTTGCCCTGCATCCAAAGTGATGGTGTGATGCGTAGCTTGTAGCCGTAGCCGGCGTCCATTTGCCAATGTGCCATAGGTGCTTCCGGAAGTCCGTAGCAAGCCAAAATCGTCATCAAAACGCCTGCGTGCGACACGATTGCAAACTTTTCCGTGCCTGTTGAAATGCAACCCTCAACAACCTGCTCAAACGCCTTGCAGACTCTTTGTACAAATTCGGCATTGCTTTCGCCGTATGGCGGACGGGCATACATATCGCCGTGAAGCCAGTTTTTGAAGTCCTCATTGTCCTTCAAATCCTCTGCGGTCAGCTCCTCAAATTCGCCGAACGAGTACTCGATAAAGTTATCTATTACAATTTTGTTATTTTTTGGGAACATAATATCGGCGGATTCAAGTGCCCTTTTTAGCGGCGAAACAAAGACCGCATCAGCCTCCGGATAGGAGTGCTCTTTTTTTATCTCTTTGAGCTGTTCTATACCAAATGTGGACAAAGGATAATCGGTGTGCCCAATATACTGTGCGTTGAGGTTGCCCTTTGTAAGTCCGTGTCTTAATAAATACACTGTGTATGATTTCATTATATTAAACCTCCGTTTGTTTGTTATTTTAGCTTAATTATTACAAAAATACAACAAATAAAAATTTGTTGTTTACAAATTGTATAATAAGTGGTAGTATATATAAGAATTACAAATTGTATAGTGATGAAAAGGGAACTATTATTTTTGTTCTAATATCAAATGACCAAGGGGAAATTATGAAGAACGAGACTGAAAAACTGTCCAAATTCTCCCAGATGTTGTCAAAGATGAGAAAAGAGAGAGGCATCAGCCAAAAGAAGGCTGCCACCGATTTGGGAATTTCTCAAGCACTTCTTTCTCATTACGAAAAAGGCATCAGAGAATGTGGGCTTGATTTTGTTATTAAATGCAGCCGATATTACGGAGTAACCACCGATTATTTGCTTGGCGTAAGCGAAAGCAGAAACGGATTTAACGGTAATGTGCTTTCCGCTCTTGACGGCAGCGGCGAGGGTCGCTCAATAAAATCAATGGCACTTGCAACAAAATATTTGCTTGAGCTTGCAACCGTAGGTGCAAACAATAATCAAAGCAAATTTGTATATGATTACTTTATGCTTTGCATATATCGTGGTGCTCTTACTCTTGCTAAAGCCGGCGATTTGCCAAAGGAACTTTTCAGAATTGATTATTCTGTTGCCCGTGATTTGGCATCGGCAGCGATTGCAGTGCAAGATGCAAAGTTTGTGCTCATTGAGGACAAGTCACGCACAGGCATTGACGAAAACCAATTTGCTCCGCTCAAGGATATTATCACCGAGGCAGAGGAATACATATTGTCAAACTATATTTTAGAGTAAACTATCGGGCATTGCCCGGCAAGTCAGATTGCAATATATATTGAAACGGAACGGCATTTTGTGTGCCGTTCTTTTTCTATAATTCAAACTGTGTTTTTTGCGTTTTGATAAAATCAAGGATAATATCGGTGCTGATTTTTGCGGCTATCATCTTAAAGGTTGGATAATCCATTTGTGCGTTTGCGTCGCCGCCGTCACTTATTGAGCGAAGAACGGCAAAAGGCACGCCGTTTGCCTTGCAGGTGTGACCGATTGCTCCGCCCTCCATTTCGCCGCAAATAGCGTTGAACTCGGTTGAAATAAGGTCTTTAAGCTCTTGCGAAGCAATGAAGGTGTCGCCCGATGCAACCGTGCCCCTGTGAATTTTTTCGCCGCAACGGATTGCACATTGACTGAGCGTTTCGGATATTTCTCTGTCGGTTTCCACCTTGATAACATTAAGGCCGTTGATAAACCCTCTCGGTTCGCCGAGGGCGGTAATGTCTATGTCATATTCGCACACATCCGTTGCGATAACAACATTTTTGATAACCACATCGCTTGAAAGCGAACAGCCTACACCTACATTTATAATTGCGTCGGGCTTGAAGCGGTCAATCATAATTTGCGTGCACAGTGCGGCATTCACCTTGCCCGGTGAGCACTGCACAACAGAAACCATAACATTATCGATTGTTCCGCAAACAAAGGTTACACCTGCAATTTCGGTTTCAACAGCGTCTTTGACCTTTGCTTTGATGTTTGCTACTTCCACATCCATTGCTCCAATGATTCCCAGCATAATTCTTTCTCCTTGATTTTTTCTATAATTAATTTGTACAAAATACAGCCGAGGACAGTTCCTGCCGTGTTGAGGATAACATCGTCTATATCGGGGTCACCGCACTTAAAGAAGTATTGATAAAACTCCATAGAAATGCTTAATATAACAGGAAAACCTATCGCCCAAAACCATTTGTGCCGCTTTGTAAGCTCGAAAAGCATTACTGTAAGTGCAGTAAAGAAAAACACATTACCTGCATCTCGTATAAGCAGTTGTGGCTTGCCTTGTTTTATAAAAGCACTCATTTCCCCGTTAAACGGAATTAAATTGGGTGCGTTGTATTCTCCGCCGTAGTTTCTAATTACAAGAAAGCTCATAATAAATCCAATGATAAATACGGGAATTGAGCCGACAAAAAAGCTTTTTGTCGCTTCGGCATAATGATTGTTAAAAATGCCGTTTTTTTGCTGAATTGCGGCAATCAAAGTCATCACAGCCAAAACCGAAAAAAAGGTTTCGAGTCCGTAAGCAAGATGGTAAAGCGAATACGATTTTTCTACAAACCACATCAGCTTTAGCGTGAGGCTGTCAAGTGCATACAAAAATGTGTACAATCCCATTATGCTTGCGGTTCGGTCGGCAATGAACAGCAAATCCTTGTTTATCATATAGTGAACCGCCGTTATTATGACCGGCAAAATCACGGCAAGCAAAAACTTTATGCCCCTGTATTCAAATTTTGTAAAGAAAAAATACAGCTTTGTGTGGTCGATAAAACAGCAGGAAGTAAAAAATATTGTAAATGTGAACAGGATATTTGAAAACTTTTTTATGCCAAAAGCGGCATTTTTAGTTGTTGACATCTTGCTCACCCCCAATATATAGTGCTATTATATAATAGATTAATAATAAATACAAGTTTTTGTTGACAAATTGACATATTTTATAATATAATATCAAGGCTAATAGTATGTGTGGCAGTATTGCCATATATCAACAAAAGCAATTTGCCTGTGCTATGCCGCACAGAGATTATAAAAGATTAAGACAAGTTTAGTCTTTGCGAAAGGTAGTGAAAAAAGAATGAAGAGAACATTTCAACCAAAGAAAAGACATGCACAGAAGGTACACGGCTTCAGAAAGAGAATGTCAACAAAGAACGGTAGAAAGGTACTTGCTCGCCGTCGTGCAAAGGGCAGAAAGTCACTTTCTTACTAATTAGCAAGTAAAGGAACGGTTTTGTGAAAGGTCAAACCTTAAAAGAAAATAAGGATTTTCGCAGATTGTATTACAGAGGCAAAAATGAGGCAAGCGCCGCACTTGTAACCTACGGTATGAAAAGCCGTGGGGACGGTGTTCGTTACGGAATAACCACAAGCAAGAAAATAGGCGGTGCGGTTGAGCGTAATCGTGCCCGTCGTGTTATTCGGGCAGCCTTTAGGAATATTGAGCCGCAAATCAACGGCAGTTGGGATTTTGTTTTTGTTGCAAGAACGAGGACAACCAAGTGCAAAGAAGATGTTGTGGAGAGGGCTATGCTCGCTCATATGAAAGCAATGGGTGCGGTGGATGAAGAAGATTAACGCTTTTATCAAAAAGATTATGATATTTTTGATAAGGACCTATCAGGTAACTCTGTCGCCGAGATTTTCGCATGGGTCGTGCAGATACACGCCCACCTGCTCGCAGTACGCTATCGAGGCAATACAAATCCACGGAATATTCAAAGGCAGTTTGCTTGCCGCAAGAAGGATATTGCGTTGTAATCCGTTTTTTAAGGGCGGCTACGACCCTGTTCCGATGAAAAAAACAAAACAAGAGGACAATTATCGGTGATAACAACTATTACTATGGCTGTATCGAACGGTATGGGTTTGTTTAAACCTCTTTACTGGTTGTTCGGTAAGTGTATGGAAGGTTTGTTGATGCTTTTCAACGACCAATATTTCCTTGCTCTTATTGTGTTTACCATCATCACCCGTTTGATATTGTTACCATTTAACCTCAAACAGCAAAAAACAATGGCTAAGACCTCCCGTCTTCAGCCGAAAATTCAAAAAATTCAAAAGAAGTACGCAAATTCAAACGACCCTAAAGATCGCCAGAAGATGCAGGAGGAAATGCAGGAACTTTACAATCGTGAAGGTCACAATCCTATGAATATGGGCTGCGGTCCTATGGTCTTTCAAATGGTATTTTTGATGGGTATTATCGGTATTATTTACTATCCTATCCAATATATCATCGGCATTGATATTGCGTCAAACAGTGATGCGATTTTCAAAGCGCTCAACAAGGTGCACGAGATTAAGGGCAATTATTTCCAGATAGAAATTCTTCAAAACTTTGAGATTTACAGAGATGTGCTTGCAAAGAAGTTCCCTGAACTTTTCACTGAGGCAAAGCTTAATGCGATTGCCGACTACAAGGCACATATGTTTATCGGCAACCTTGATATGACTCAAATTCCGAGCATCAAGGACTGGAAAAATCCTATAATCATCATTCCTATTCTTTGTTTGGTAACTTCTTTTGGCTCAACACTGTTGTCACAGCAGATTCAGAAAAAGCAAAATCCGGCAGCTGCCGCACAAGGTCAGCAGATGATGATTATGATGCTTATGATGCCGTTTTTCTCTTTCTACATCTCATTTAAGGTTTCAGCCGCAGTAGGCTTCTATTGGATTATTTCCAACATTGTGGCTACCGCACAACAGTTGTTTATGGCAAAATTCTTCCCTCCTAAGCGTAATGTTGCCCGTCAGATGATTGAGTCAACTATCGAGCGTCGTTCGAGAGAAGAAAGTATCAAAAACACAAAATAAATCGGAGATTTACAATATATGATTATTGAAAGAATCGGTTCCGGCAAGACTTTAGAGGACGCAGTATCTGCCGCAAAAGCAATGCTTAATGCTCCGGCAGGTGCCGAAATCAAAACCGAGGTGCTCCAAACAGGAAGCAAAGGTTTTTTAGGCTTCGGCAAAAAGGACTTTGAAGTTAAGGTATCTTTTGATGACGGCAAACGCCCTGAAAAGGCAAAGAAGCCGACACCTGAAAAGAAGCCTGCTCAAAAGCCGGCACAAAAAAAGCAAGCCGCTTTGAAAAAACCTCAGGCTCCAAAAAAGCAGGATGCTCCGGCAAAGACTGCTCAGCCACAAGAGGCAAAGAGCGAGCAACCTAAAAAGGATTACCCAAAGAGTGTTGACCTTGAATATGCAAAGAGCTACTTTTTGACAATTCTTGATGGGTTAAAAATTGTTGACCCAAAGATTGAAGCATCTTATGCAGAAGGCGTTGTAACCATCGACCTTGATTGTGAAGATTACGGCATTGTAATCGGTCACAGAGGCGAAACACTCGACAGTATTCAGTATCTTCTTTCTCTTGTTATCAAGAAGAGCACTATGGAATATGTCAGAGTGGTAATCAATGTAGGCAATTATAGAGAAAAGAGAGCTATGACTCTCTCAAATCTTGCAAAGAAAAATGCTCAAAGAGTTCTTCGCACAGGCAGAAGATACACATTTGAGCCTATGAATCCTTACGAGAGAAGAATTATCCACACAGCTGTGCAGGAAATTGAAGGTGTTGAATCACGCTCAATAGGATATAATCAGGACAGAAGAGTTGTTCTTGAGCCGACAGGCGGTGTGAGCAGAAGCACAGGCGGCAACTATCGCAGAGGCGGCAGAAGCCAGGCTGTTACAAAGGCTCCGGAAAATCACACACCAAAGGCTGACAGAGCAGATTTGCCAAAGTTCGGCAAGATTGAAGTGAATAAATAAGCAGGTGAAAGGTGCAGTGTACTAACCATATTTTTATGGGTTTTGGTATTTGCACCTTTTTTGCATAAATTTTTAGGAAGTGGGAGAGAGTATGTCAACTATTGCGGCAATAGCAACCGGTAACGCAGCAGGCGGAATCGGTGTAATCAGAATAAGCGGTGACGAGGCAACAAAAATTGCGGACAGAGTTTTTAAGCCTATGGACGGCAGTGCTCTTTCGGACCTCGGCGGATACAGAGCAAAGTTTGGCAATGTTATAATCGGCGGTCAGCCGAGTGACAATGCCGTTGCACTTGTGTTTAAAGCTCCAAAGTCCTACACCGGCGAGGATGTTGTGGAAATCAGCGTTCACGGCGGACTTCTTATAGTTCAAAAAACCTTGGAAGCCGTGCTTGATGCAGGTGCAAAGCCTGCCGAGGCGGGCGAATTTACAAAGAGGGCGTTCCTCAACGGCAAAATGGATTTGACCCAGGCGGAATCGGTGGCAAGCCTTATTTCAGCACAGGGTGAAGCCGGAATGAAAGCCTCGTTTAACGCATTGCAGGGTTCTTTGAGCGATAAGATTAATTCGGTTTTGCAAAAACTGCTTGATATGTCGGCTCTGATGTCGGCTTGGGTGGATTATCCCGACGAGGAAATCCCCGAACTTGAGGAAACCGAATTGCTTGCAACTCTAAAAGAATGTGAGGGCGAGCTTGACGAGCTTCTTCAAAATTATGACAACGGTCAAACCGTGATTGACGGAGTTGACACGGCGATTGTCGGTATGCCGAATGTCGGCAAAAGCAGTTTGATGAATATGCTTGTAGGCAGGGACAAGAGCATTGTTACTCAAATCGAGGGCACAACCCGTGACATTGTTGAGGAGAGCGTTCGCCTGGGCGACCTTGTTCTTCATCTGCGTGACACGGCAGGTCTGCGTGAAAGTGACGATGTGGTGGAAAGCATCGGAATTGACAAGGCGTATAAGGCGCTTGACGATGCTCAGCTTGTGCTTGCGGTTTTTGACAACAACAAGCCGCTTCAAAAGCAGGACAGAGAAATTCTTGAAAAGGCAAAAAGCAAGCCTGCCGTTGCGGTCATCAACAAGGTTGACCTTGAACAAAGGCTTGAAACAGACGAGATAGAAAACGCATTTGCAAAGGTGGTTTACATCTGCGCAAAGGAGAATAAGGGTCTGAAGGAGTTGTCTTCGGCAGTTGAGGAACTTTTGGGTGTTCAGGATTTTGACGCCGGTGCACCGATTTTGGCTAATCTTCGCCAAAGGCAGAATTGCCAAAATGCAAAAGAAAGCATAAGCGAAGCAATCAGCGGAGTTGAGATGGGCGTGACCTACGACGCCGTTAATGTTATGGTTGACAGTGCGGTTGAGGAGCTTCTCTCTTTAACAGGCAAAAAGGCAACAACAGAAGTTGTTAATAATATTTTCAGCAAGTTTTGTGTCGGAAAGTAATTGTGGTGAAATATGGAATATTTTGGCGGAAAATATGATGTAATAGTTATCGGTGCAGGTCACGCAGGAATAGAAGCGGCACTTGCATCGGCACGGCTCGGCGTAAAAACCGCCGTGTTTACAATAAATTTGGACTGGGTCGGCAATATGCCGTGCAATCCGTCTATCGGCGGAACGAGCAAAGGCCACCTTGTCAGAGAAATTGACGCTCTCGGCGGTGAAATGGGCAAGGCGGCGGACAAATATTCGCTCCAAAGCAGAATGCTCAACCTCGGCAAAGGTCCTGCGGTTCACTCGCTGCGTGCACAGATTGACAGGCGTGAATACTCGGCAGGTATGAAGCACACGCTTGAACTCACCGATAATCTCGACATTCGTCAAGGCGAAATCATCGACCTTTACAAAGATGGTGACGAGTGGGTGGTTAAGACAAGGCTTGAAGCTTTGTTCCGTGCAAAAGCCGTTATTCTTGCAACGGGTACATTTTTGGGCGGCAGAGTTTACATCGGTGATGTAACATACGAGAGCGGACCGGACGGAATGTTCCCTGCCAACGAACTCAGCAAAGCACTTTATAAACTCAACATTCCGCTTCGCAGATTTAAGACGGGCACACCGAGCCGTGTTAACAGACGAAGCATTGATTTTGATGGACTTGATGTTCAAGAGGGTGACGAGCGAACTGTTCCGTTTTCGTTTGAAACCGAGGAGCAACCGAAAAACAAGGTTGTTTGTCACATCACTTATTCAAACGAGCAGACCAAGCAGATTATTCTTGACAATCTTGACCGTTCACCGATGTACAGCGGCAAGATTGAGGGCAAAGGACCTCGTTATTGCCCAAGCTTTGAGGATAAAATCGTAAGATTTGCCGATAAGGAAAGACATCAGCTTTTCATTGAACCTTGCGGTGAAAACACCGAAGAAATGTATTTGCAAGGGCTTAGTTCTTCCCTTCCCGAAGATGTTCAGCTTGCGTTTATACACACAATCAAAGGACTTGAGCACGCTCAGGTTATGAGGGCGGCTTACGCTATTGAATACGATTGCGTTGACCCGACCGCACTTAAAGCAACACTTGAATTCCTTGATATTCCGGGGCTTTACGGTGCAGGCCAGTTCAACGGTTCAAGCGGTTACGAGGAGGCTGCGGCACAGGGACTTGTTGCCGGAATTAACGCTGCACTCAAAATCAAGGGCGAAGAACCGCTTATTCTCGACCGTGGCGGTTCGTATATCGGAACTCTTATTGACGACCTTGTTACAAAGGGTTGCTCCGATCCGTACAGAATGATGACGAGCCGAAGCGAATACCGTTTGGTACTTCGTCAGGACAATGCGGACATTCGCCTTACTCCGACCGGTCACAAAATCGGACTTATCAGCGACGAGCGTTTTGCAAAGTTTTGCAAGAAACAGGAACTTATCAAGGAAGAGTTCAACCGTGTTAAGAATTTGTCCGTGCCGATGACCGATGAGGTTCAACAGATTTTGACCTCAAAGGGCACAGCACCGCTCAAAACAGGTTGCAAGATGATTGAGCTTTTGCGTCGTCCGCAAATCACATATGACGACTTGGCACCTATTGATACAAATCGTCCCGACCTTCCGTTTGAAGTTTTTGAACAGGTGGAAATCAGCATAAAATATGAGGGCTACATCAAAAAGCAAGAGGCTCAGATTAAAGAAATGCGTAGAATTGAGGCAAAGCAAATCCCTGCCGACATTGATTATTCCACGCTTAAAGGTTTGCGACTTGAAGCTATTGAGAAGCTGTCAAAAATTCGTCCGCAAAATCTCGGACAGGCAAGCCGTATCAGCGGTGTTAATCCTGCCGACATCACGGCGTTGAATATTATTTTGGAGAGTATGCACAATGATTGATAAAAATCGACTTTGCTCCCTTGCAAAAGAAAACGGAATAATTCTTGACGACACGGCACTTGACCGCTTTGACACCTATGCCGAACTTTTGGTGGAGTGGAACGGCAAGATGAACCTGACCGCCATTACCGAACCTGAGGAAATTGAGGTTAAACATTTTCTCGATTGCCTTATGCTTCCTAAGTATTTCAACCTTGATAATATCCAAACGGTTATTGATGTGGGTGCAGGTGCAGGCTTTCCGAGTGTTCCGTTACTCATCTATAAGCCTGATTTGTGTCTAACAATGATGGACGCAATTAACAAAAGATTAACATTCTTGGATACAGCCGTTCACGCTCTCGGACTTGAAGCACAGCTCATTCACGAGCGTGCAGAAGCCGCAGGACAAGACGAAAATTACCGTGAAATGTTCGATTTGGCTACCGCAAGAGCCGTTGCACCGATGAATGTGCTTGCAGAATACTGCTTGCCGTTTGTTAAGGTCGGCGGATATTTTGTTGCACTTAAAGGAAGCAATGACGACACGGAAGAAGCAAAAAATGCTATTGCTACCCTCGGCGGCGAAATCGTTGATAACATTTCATATAAACTCAACGGTACAGAACCACGCTCAATAGTTGTAATAAAAAAAATATCGCAAACTCCGACACAGTTCCCTCGCAAGTCCAAAAAAATATCAACAAAACCATTGTAAAATTTGACTTTATGACGAAATATGAGGATTTCTCACGATGAGAAATCCTTTTCTTTTTGCGTTGTTTATGCTAATATAAATATATCGAAAGGACAGGCTTATGAACAATATCTCATATATAGCAACCGAAAAGCTGTTGCCTAATCCAAACCAACCGAGGCATCAGTTTCAATCGGAAGAAATGCTTGCACTCGCCAATTCAATAAAAGAAAACGGAATACTTCAACCGCTCCTTATTCGCAGAATGAACAATTCGGATTACTGCGAAATTATAGCAGGTGAACGCCGACTTCGTGCCGCAATTTTGGCAGGGATAGACACCGTGCCGTGCATAGAGATGGATATAGACCGAGAGCAATCGGCTGTGTACTCCATACTCGAAAATGTACAGCGTGAGGACTTGTCGTTTTTTGAGGAAGCGGCGGCAATCGGACAGCTTATGACAGTGTTCGGAATGACCCAGCAAGACATATCAAAGGCACTCGGCAAGAGCCAATCCGCACTTTCAAACAAGGTTCGACTTCTTAAATTGCCCGTTGATGTGCGATATTTTATTGAAAAAGAGCACCTCACCGAGCGACACGCAAGGGCACTTCTTGCCATTGAGGACGAGAAAGACATATGGAAAGTGCTCAATGTTATCAAAGAAAGACACCTTAATGTTGCCCAAACCGAAAGCTATATTGCAACATTTTATGCAAAGCCGAAGCCTAAGAAACGAACAAACCACCCTATTTACAAGGATTTTAGAATATTTGTTAACACGGTTAACAAGGCGATTAAAACAATGCAGGACTCAGGCATAGATGCCGTGTCGGACAAAACAGAAACCGATGACTATATTGAGTATCGAATTAAGATACCAAAGGCGGTCGGTCAAAAATCGGCTTAAAATGGGTAAAACCATTTTAAACATATTCTCCTCTTTTCATCACAGCGGAACGGACAGGTTATGCCTGTCCGTTTTGCGTTGTTTCACATGAAACATTTAAAGCCACATATTGATGTTTCACGTGGAACATACACCATATATTCACCTTGATATATAATCTGTATAGTAGTATAATAATATCAGTAAACAAATGAGGTGACTTTATGAGCAAAACTGTTGCAATTTTTAATCAAAAAGGCGGTGTGGGCAAAACAACCACCTGTGTTAATATGGCTGCCGGTTTGGGTCAAAAAGGCTACAAAACTCTGCTTATAGACATCGACCCGCAAGGCAATTCCACATCAGGCGTCGGTATTGACAAAAGCGAAGTCGAATTCAGCACCTATGATGTTCTTGTTGGAGAGCAAACCGCCCGTTCCGTTATGGTTCGAACCGAATTTAAAAACCTTTATCTTCTCCCTGCCAATATGAATCTTGCAGGTGCAGAGGTTGAAATTGCCGAACTTGAAAACCGCAACAGCGTGCTGAAGCGTTCAATCGCAACTCTTATTATGGAGTTTGATTATGTAATTATTGACTGTCCGCCGTCACTCGGCTTGCTTTCAATCAACGCACTTGTTGCCGCAGATACGCTCATTGTTCCGCTTCAATGCGAATACTATGCACTTGAGGGACTCAGTCAACTCATTTCAACCGTTCGCACAATCAAACAACACTACAACGAACATTTGGAACTTGAGGGCGTACTCTTTACAATGTATGACGGCAGATTGAGGCTCAACCAAATGGTAATTGATGAAGTGTCGCAATACTTTCCGGGTAAGCCGTACAAAACGGCAATTCCTCGTTCCGTCAAAATTGCTGAAGCACCGAGCTTCGGCAAGCCGGTAATCTATTACGAAAAATATTCAAAGCCGTCATTTGCATACAAAAAATTTGTTGAAGAATTTTTGAAAAATCAATAATACCAACCGCTTTAATATGAAAGTGTAGGGTGATGCTATGAAAAAGCCTGTAACAGAAAAAACGATTGCAGTTATATTTGAAGTGATTGCAGGAGTTTTGTTGCTTATTAATTTAAGCAATGTTCTTGTCGGCATAGATTCTTACTTTGGAATATTCAGTTCCATAAGCTTTATGTTGCCGTCGGTTCTCGGTTCTTTGCTGTTGCTTGTAATTATGCTTTCGAGGACCTCATCGCCAAGGTTGATATCGGCACCGTTCTTTTTTATCGGCTTTGCCGACTTGGTGAAATTTGCATATTTTGCAATTATCAGGGCAGATGTCGGCGATGATTGGATGGTTGCTTGTGCAATGAAAATCGCCGCACTTATAGTGTGCGGATTCATTTCGCAAGGGTGCTTTAAAAATAATAAAAAAATCAGATATTGCCTGTTTTTGCCCGTACTTCCGGCAGTTTATCAATCACTGGCTGTTATTAATAAGAATGATGAAATTTTTACTTACGGCATTGATGCATACAATGATATGTCGTATTTTTTGAGGTTGATGGACGCAGGCGAATGTCTTGTTATTCTTGCGGTCGCACTCTTTGCGTTTTCTCAAACCGACTTGAGCAGGCTTGTGCAAAGCATAAATAATATTTCAGTAAAACGAGAGCAGAAAGAGAGACCGATTGTAATTCCTCGTGTGGCTTGGCAGAAAAATCCGAGCGTGGACCTTTCATTGGACATTTCGCAGGAAAAGATAACAAACAAGGCGAGTTTTGCCGCTTCGCTCGTGTTTTTTGCAATATCAATCATTATGCAATTTGTCATTGCATTGGTTTTTGTTCTTGAAAATTGGTTTGATATTGGCAAAGAGTTCGGTTTTGGTTATGTGATTTACGGCGGAACTTCAAGCACGCTTACAGTTTTTATGATTTTGCTTATCGGTGTAGAATTAGGCTTGTGCATCTACTATGCCGTTAAGGCTTCACAACGAACATTTATGTTGAGAGATACGACAGCATATCTTATTTACGCATTAGTTTCACATTTCTTGCTCGGAATGATAATTGTCGAAACGTTGAGCGATATAGGCGAGGGTCTGTTTGAAATGCTCGGCGGATTTGGTGTATATTTCTTTTTCGCTCCGATATTCCTTATGCTTTTCATTTTGCTTTTAAGTTTTGCACAGCGTGGGCCTGTTTTTGATGCAAACGGCAATGTGGTGTACAGGCAGGAATACAGAACGGTAATGTTTGTTTTGTCGGTTCTGTTCTTCTTGGCAGTCGGCATAGCGATAAGCGTATCGGGAATTACTTATTACGATTTTAATTATGCGTTTGTGGATATGTTTGGGTGGAAAAGCGCCCCGATTTACTTGCACGGCGAATCGGGAAGCCCTATTTTTTACGACAGCATATTTAATACGATAGTGATTATAAAATATATAGCATTGGGATTGGGTGTAGGTTGTGCAATCAAATCTGCCAACCGCAACAATTTCAAAACAGGAGGAAAATATGGCAAAAAAGTCAGGACTCGGTAAGGGTTTGGGTGCGTTGATGCTTGAAAACAACACCGATTCAATGGTGAATACAAGCACACTCAACATAAACGAAATTACCCCGAACAAAGAACAGCCGAGAAAAACATTTGACGAAACGGCACTTGAAGAACTTGCGGATTCCATTCGTCAGCACGGTGTGCTTCAACCGCTTTTGGTTCGACCGCTTACAAGCGGAGGTTATCAACTTGTTGCAGGTGAGCGCCGTTGGAGAGCGAGCCGTTTGGCAGAACTCAAGGAAGTTCCGGTAATCATTAAGGAACTTTCCGACACTGAGGCTATGGAAATAGCCATTATCGAAAACTTACAGCGTGAGGACCTCAACCCGATTGAAGAGGCAGAGGGGCTTCAGGCACTTATTGACAAATGCGGCTATACTCAAGAACAGGTGGCAACTTCTGTCGGCAAGTCAAGACCGGCAATCACCAACGCTTTGCGACTTCTCAAATTGCCTGAAGAGGTCAGAGAAATGGCGAAAGACGGCACAATTTCAGCCGGCCACGCAAGGGCACTTCTTGCGTTTGACAATCAGCCGATGATGATTGAATGTGCAAATCAAATCGTTTCAAAGAAACTCACGGTGCGTGATGTTGAAAAAATGGCGAAGCGTCCTGCCACAAAATCAACAGAGCAAAAAACCGCAAAAAGGCGTGACAGTTTTTATGATGAGGTTGAACTTTCGCTCACCGAGGCACTCGGCACAAAGGTCAGAGTGTACAACGGCAGAAACAAGGGAACGCTTGAAATTGAGTTTTACACCCTTGATGACCTAAAAAATATTGCAAATGCCATTGCAAAGTAATATAATATATATTTACAAATAACAAACAGGAGAAAAAATAATGTTAGATATTAAATTTGTCAGAGAAAATCCCGATGTGGTTAAAGAAAACATCAAAAAGAAATTTCAGGACCACAAGCTTCATCTTGTAGACGAGGTTATTGAGCTTGACGAGGAACGCCGTCAGGTTATCGCAAGAGCAGATGAACTCCGTGCCAACAGAAACAAGATTTCAAAGGAAATCGGTGCTCTTATGGCTCAGGGTAAAAAAGAAGAGGGAATGGCTCTCAAAGAAAAGGTTACCGCTCAGGCAAAGGAACTTGACGAACTTGCAGGCAAGGAAAACGAGCTTACAGAAGAAGTAACAAAAAGAATGATGATGATTCCGAACATCATTGACGAGTCTGTTCCGATTGGTAAGGACGACAGCGAAAATGTTGAAGTTCAGCGTTTCGGCGAGCCTGTTGTTCCTGATTTTGAAATCCCTTATCACACCGATATTATGGAAACGTTTGACGGCATTGATATGGAGGCTGCCGGCAGAGTTGCAGGCAACGGCTTCTACTATCTTATGGGCGATATTGCACGACTTCATTCCGCAGTTATCAGCTATGCCCGTGATTTTATGATTGACCGTGGTTTCACATATGTTGTGCCGCCGTTTATGATTCGCTCAAATGTTGTAACAGGCGTTATGAGCTTTGAGGAAATGGATGCAATGATGTACAAAATCGAGGGCGAGGACTTGTATCTTATCGGTACTTCCGAGCACTCAATGATTGGTAAGTTTATCGACACTATCACACCTGAAGAAAAACTTCCGCTCACTCTCACTTCGTATTCTCCTTGCTTCCGTAAGGAAAAGGGTGCTCACGGCATTGAGGAGCGTGGTGTGTACAGAATTCATCAGTTTGAGAAGCAGGAAATGGTTGTTGTCTGCAAGCCTGAAGAATCAAAGATGTGGTTTGACAAGCTTTGGCAGAACACCGTTGATTTATTCCGCTCACTCGATATTCCTGTAAGAACACTTGAATGTTGTTCGGGCGACCTTGCAGACCTCAAGGTTAAGTCGGTCGATGTTGAAGCGTGGTCACCAAGACAGAAGAAATACTTTGAAGTCGGTTCATGCTCAAATCTTACAGACGCACAGGCAAGACGCCTCAAGATTCGTGTTAAGGGCGAAAAAGGCAATTATCTTGCTCACACTCTTAACAACACGGTTGTTGCTCCGCCGAGAATGCTCATTGCGTTCCTTGAAAACAATCTCAATGCAGACGGTACGGTTTCTATTCCTGAAGCACTCCGTATGTATATGGGCGGCAAGGACAAAATCGTTCCTAAGAAAGACTGTTGATAAAGCTCCTGAAACACGCCAATAAATAAACTAACCGCTTAATGCCTCCCTTGTGTAAAGTGATGAGGCAACACGAAGTGTTGACGGAGAGGTTGTAAAAGTGCCGCAAACATCGAGTTTGCGGCACTTTTGGCGTTTTTCGTTTTTTGCTCGGGGGCGGTACAATCGTACAGCTCCCACTCGCAAGAAAACGAAATTCAGAAACTTTCTCAACAGCCTATAGGGGATAGGCTTGCCTATCCCTTTGTTTATATAAAAAAGGGTCAAGCAAGCCTGACCCTTATAACTAAAATAAAACACTCACCAAATTTGGTGAGTGTTTTCGTTTGGAGCGGATTACGAGACTCGAACTCGCTACCTTCACCTTGGCAAGGTGACGCTCTACCGGATGAGCTAAATCCGCAATTGCAAGACTTATTATAACCAAGATAGTTACATTTGTCAAGCATTAATTTTATTTTTACGAATTTTTATATTCTTTAAAATAGGCTTTTGGCACTTTGCAAAGCGGACAAACCTCAGGTGCGGACTTGCCGACAACGATATGACCGCAATTCATACAAATCCAAATCGCCTCGCCGTCTTTGGTGAAAACCTTTTGATTTTTAACATCTGTCAAAAGCTGACGGAACTTACTTTCGTGCTGCGACTCCACCTTTGCCACAAGGTCAAAAAGCCTTGCGATTTCCGTAAAGCCCTCTTCTGCCGCTGTTTTTGAAAATTCAGGATACATATTCACCCATTCAAAATTTTCGCCGTCAACCGCTTCGGTCAAATTTGTTTGTGTGTCGGGCATTTCGTCGCTGTGGAGATATTTATACCACAATCTTGCGTGAGCAAGTTCGTTTTTTGCGGTCTGCTCAAAAATGTTTGCAATTTCGTTGTAGCCGTCATTTCTCGCCTTTGTCGCAAACAGCGTGTACTTTGTGTTCGCCTGTGTTTCGCCGTTGAACGCAGCAATCAAATTTGCTTCAGTTTTTGTTCCCTTGATACTGTGCATAAAAAAATCCTTTCCGTTTTTTATTAGTTTTAGAAAAAACGAAAAGGATATTCATAATGTTTGAAATTATTATATCTCCATAATCTGCTCAACAGCGTAGGCGATGCCGTCCTCGGTGTTTGCTTTTGTCACAAATCTTGCGTGGCGTTTGCATTCGTCTGTTGCGTTGCCCATTGCAACTCCGTATTTGCAAAATTCAAGCATCTCAATGTCGTTGCCTGCATCACCAAACGCCATACATTCCGCATTTGTGATGCCGAGCACCTTGCACATTCCCTCAATCGCTGTGCCTTTGTTGACATTTGCCATTGTGAATTCCATACTTATCGGAAGCGAGGAAGCAAGATACAGTTCTTTGAAACCGCTCAAATAATTCCAAGCCTTGTCGTAGTCGGTTCTGTTGTCAAAATATGCGGTGAATTTTTCAATCCTGTTGCCCTCAAGCACGGCTCTCAAATCCTCAACGCCGCTCATTTTTCCGAGCAATTCATCAACAAATTCCTGCGGCAATGTGCCGTTTGGATAAAACTTTGCTTTGTCGAGCTGATAGTAGCTTACGCCGTCAACATAAACTTCAAAAAATGTCGGCATTGTGTTGAGCGTGTCGTAAATCGGTGCAACAAGCTCCCACGGCATAAATTTGGAATATATGATTTTTTGGTTGCGTCGGTCAAGAACGCCCGCTCCGTTTGAATAAATAACATAGTCAATTTCGGGAACCTGCTGACAGATGTCGCCGATAATCGCAACGGTTCTGCCCGTGGCAATGGAAATCTTTGCTCCCGCATCGTGGGCACGCTTCAAGGCGTCCCTTGTTTTTTGTGTAACAGTCATATGGTCGGCAGAAGTGAGCGTGCCGTCCAAATCAAGTGCAATTAATTTTACCATAATTATATGATTATCTCCATATCACAGAGAATGTCGCTCTAGGCATTCTGTTTTGTTTTATAATTTGTTTCTGATTATATAATACACCATATATCAAACTCAATTCAAGTTGACAAATTGCACGAAGCGGCGGCGGATATTTGCCTGTTCTTTGTGACGGATAGATAAAATAGTTAAAAAAGTGTATCAAAGTAAAAAAACTGTTGAATTTTGTTCCTTTATAATATAAAATATATGTGTATTTTATAGGATAGGTGGATATAACTATGGATTTGTTAAAGAAGAAGATTCTCGAAGAAGGTCAGGTTTATGCCGGTAATATCCTAAAAGTAGACTGTTTTCTCAACCACCAGATAGATTGCGGCTTCTTGGCAGAAGTGGGCAAAGAATTTCACAGATTATATAAAGATGAGGGCGTCAACAAAATTCTCACTATCGAAGCATCGGGTATTGCAATCGGTGCTATGGTAGCGCAGGAATTCGGATGCCCTTTAGTATTTGCAAAAAAGAACAAAACCAAAAATATTGCAGGTGATGTTTACACCGCACCGGTTGAGTCGTTTACCCACGGCACAACCTACAATATTATGGTCAGCAAAAAATTCCTTAATCCCGGTGACAAAGTGCTTATCGTTGATGACTTCCTTGCTATCGGCAATGCACTTAAAGGTCTTATCAGCCTTGTAAAAGAGAGCGGTGCAGAGCTTGTCGGCTGCGGCACCGTTATTGAAAAAGGTTATCAGCACGGCGGTGACAAGCTTCGTGCAGAGGGCATTCGTGTTGAATCGCTTGCAATTATTGAATCTATGGACGCCGATAAGGGCGAAATTGTGTTCAGAGATTAAATTTTCATTTGGTTATATGGCAATTATGCCTGTAATATAAATCATTTTATTCAACGGAGGAAAACGAAATGAAACTCACTAAAAAAGTTTTGGCTGTTCTCCTTGCCGCTTTGATGGTAGTTGTGGCTGCATTTGCAGGCTGCTCTGCTTCAAAGAGCAATGATGACAGCAAAGAACCATCATCAACAGACGCAAAGACAGTTAAGTTCGGTTTGATTACTCTTCATGATGAAAACTCAACTTACGACAAGAACTTTATCTCTGCTGCACAGGAAGCTGCTAAGGCTTGCGGAGTAGAGCTTGTTCAAAAGAACAACATCGAAGAAGGTCAGGCTGCATATGAAGCAGCTGCTGAACTTGTTGACGAAGGCTGCAACCTCATTCTTGCAGACAGCTTCGGTCACGAGGACTACATCATTCAGGCTGCTAAGGAATTCACAGATGTACAGTTCCTTCACGCAACAGGTACAAAGGCTCACACAGAGAACCTTCCAAATTACCACAATGCTTTCTCTGCTATCTACGAGGGCAGATTCCTTGCAGGTGTTGCAGCAGGTGAAAAGCTCAACCAAATGATCGCTGACAAGAAGATTACTGCTGACCAGGCTAAGTTGGGTTATGTAGGTGCATATACTTACGCTGAAGTTATTTCAGGTTACACTTCATTCTATCTTGGTGCAAAGAGCGTTTGCCCATCAGCAACAATGAAGGTTACATTTACAGGTTCATGGTATGACGAAACAGCCGAGAAAGAAGCTGCTCAGAAGCTGATCAACGACGGTTGCGTAGTTATTTCACAGCACGCTGACTCAATGGGTGCTCCAACAGCTTGTGAAAAAGCAGGCGTTCCGAACGTTTCATACAACGGTTCAACAGAATCAGCTTGCCCTAACACATTCATCGTATCTTCAAGAATCAACTGGGCTCCTTACTATGAGCACTGCATCAAGGCAGTTCAAGAGGGTAAGGAAATCGAAGCTGACTGGGTTGGCACACTTGCTGACAATTCCGTATGTCTCACAGACTTCGGTGCAAAGGCAACAGCTGACGGCACAGCAGAAGCAGTTGAAAAGGCAAAGAAGGGTCTTGAAGACGGCACAATCCATGTATTTGATACTTCAACATTCACTGTTACAGTAACAAAGGACAAGAATGTAAATGCTAAGGTAGATGCTGACGGTCACCTCACAAGCTATATGGCTGATGTTGACACAGACGCAAACTACACTCCTGATACAGAAGCTGTTAAAGACGGTTACTTCCACGAATCAGAATACCGTGCAGCTCCATACTTCGACATTCAAATCGACGGTATCGAATTGCTCGACACAGCATTCTAAGCAACGCTTTAATAAACTACACTCCGTGGCGAGGGATTACCCTCGTCACGGTATAGTTGTTTTATACAGAAGTATAAAAATGACAAAATTTATTCTTTTATGATGATTTAAGAGGTCGCAATGGAAAACAAATTAGCTTTGGAATTAAAGGGCGTCACCAAAAAATTCGGCAAGGTTGTGGCAAACCACGATGTGTCGTTAAAGGTGCACCACGGAGAAATTTTGGCTATCCTCGGCGAAAACGGTTCGGGCAAAACCACACTTATGAATATGGTGTCCGGCATTTACTTTCCCGATGAAGGTCAGATTTTTGTTGACGGAGAAGAGGTTGTAATCAAATCTCCTAAAGACGCATTTAAGTATAAAATAGGTATGATTCATCAGCACTTCAAACTTGTTGATGTTTTTACCGCTACCGAAAATATAGTTCTCGGTGTAGAGGACGGCAAAAAATACAATATTAAAGAGGCTGAAAAGCGTGTTAAGGCTATCACGGACAAGTACGGCTTTAACATTGATTTAGACAAAAAAATCTACAATATGTCTGTATCCGAAAAGCAGACTGTTGAAATCATCAAGGTACTTTACAGAGGTGCGGATATTCTTATTCTTGACGAGCCGACCGCTGTACTTACCCCACAGGAAACAGAAAAATTATTTGATGTTCTTCGCAATATGCGTAAGGACGGTAAATCAATTATCATAATCACTCACAAGCTCCACGAGGTTTTGGAAATTTCCGACCGTGTTGCAATTCTCCGCAAGGGCGAGCATGTAGACACCGTGCCTACAAAGGACGCAACCGAGCAATCGCTTACGGAAGCTATGATGGGTGAAAAAATAGACCTTAATATCATAAGAGAAGAACCAAAGAATGTAAAAGAGCGACTTGATGTTGAGCACCTCACTGTTATTAAGCGTGACGGCACAAAGGCACTTGACGATGTAACCTTTAAGGCTTACGGCGGCGAAATCCTCGGCATTGCCGGTATCAGCGGCTGCGGTCAAAAAGAACTTCTTGAATCAATCGCAGGACTTCAGCAAACAACAAAGAAGTCGAGCATTTTGTACAAGCCTGACGACTTGGGTCCGCAACAGCTTGTAGGCAAATCACCGAGAGAAATCAGAAAACTCGGCATTGCTCTTTCGTTTGTTCCTGAGGACAGACTCGGTATGGGTCTTGTCGGCAATATGGACATTGTTGACAATATGATGCTCCGTTCGTACAAGGGCGGCAAAACCGCATTCCTCAGCAGAAAAGAGCCAAAGCATTTGGCAGATGACATTATCGAAAAACTTGAGGTTGTCACTCCGAGTGCTTCAACTCCCGTAAGACGACTTTCGGGCGGTAATGTTCAAAAGGTTCTTGTCGGCAGAGAAATCGCACTCGGACCAAAGGTGCTTATGGTTGCTTATCCCGTAAGAGGTCTTGACATCAACTCATCATACACAATTTACGGACTTTTGTCGGAACAAAAGGAAAAGGGCACAGCCGTTATTTTCGTTGGTGAGGATTTGGATGTTCTCATCGAGCTGTGCGACAGAATTATGGTAATTAATTCCGGTGTTATCACCGGAGTGGTAGACGGCAAAACCGCTACTAAGGAAGAAATCGGTCTTTTGATGACCAAAAGCGTTGACAGGGAGGTAAACACAGATGGCAAAGAATAATTCAACCGTGCGTGAACCTCTTTTTCATGTAGTTAAAAGGGACGGAGTGTCAAAGGCAAAGTCCTGGGCAATAAGAATTATTGCGATACTCCTTGCACTTGTTTTTTCGGGCATTATCACAATGCTCCTCACGGGCGAAAACCCAATCAGCGTGTATGCCACAATGTTTGAGGGTGCTTTCGGTTCAAGCCGAAAGGTGTGGAAGCTTCTCCAAAACCTTGCAATGCTCCTCTGCGTTTCGCTTGCACTCACCCCTGCATTTAAGATGCGATTTTGGAACATCGGCGGCGAAGGTCAGGTGCTTATCGGCGGTTTGGCAACAACCGCTTGTATGGTGCTCCTCGGCAACAAAGTGCCAAATGCACTTCTCATCATCATTATGATTGTCGCTTCCGTTGTTGCAGGTGCTCTTTGGGCACTTATTCCGGCTGTATTCAAGGCAAACTTCAACACAAACGAAACCTTGTTTACACTTATGATGAACTATGTTGCAATTCAGCTTGTTTCATATTTCTGTATGCTTTGGGAAAATCCAAAGGGTGCAGGCAAAATCGGTATCATCAACCGTGAAACGGAGGCAGGCTGGCTTCCTGTAATCGGGGATAAAACCTATCTCCTCAATATCTTGATTGTTCTTGCAATCACTATTGCAATGTACATCTACCTTAAATATTCAAAGCACGGCTACGAAATTTCGGTAGTCGGCGAATCGGAAAACACCGCAAGATATATCGGTATCAATGTTAAAAAAGTTATTTTGAGAACTATGGCACTTTCGGGTGCTGTGTGCGGTATCGCAGGACTTCTCCTTGTAGGCGGTACAGACCACACAATCTCAACCACAACTGCCGACGGCAGAGGCTTCACCGCAATTATGGTATCGTGGCTTGCAAAGTTCAATCCTATTTATATGATTTTGACCTCGTTTCTTTTGGTATTCCTCGAAGCAGGCGCAGACCAAATCTCAATGATTTTCGGTCTTAATCAGAGTTTTTCGGAAATCATCACCGGTATAATTTTGTTCTTCATTATCGGCAGTGAGTTCTTCATCAATTACAAATTGCAGTTCCGCACTTCATCAAAAAAGGAGGTAAAGTAATATGTTTGGTAATATATTTGCAACTTTGATTACTTTTCTTCACAGAGCCATTATGCAGGGCATTCCGCTTTTGTTCGGCTCAACGGGTGAAATTATTACAGAAAAATCGGGCAACCTCAACCTCGGTATCCCCGGCATTATGTACATCGGCGGTATGAGCGGCGTTATCGGTGCGTTTTTCTACGAAAACTCACTTACCGACAAAGCAGACGCCAACGGCTTTCTTGCAATTTTCATTCCGCTTATTTCCTGTATCTTGGGTTCGCTCATCGCAGGTATGATTTATTCATTCCTCACAGTAACCCTCAAGGCTAACCAAAATGTAACGGGTCTTGCACTCACAACTTTCGGTACAGGCTTCGGCAACTTCTTCGGCGGTTCGCTCATCAAGCTTACCGGTGCGGATGTTCCGTCGGTTGCTCTTTCAACAACTTCCGCTTATTTCAGCAAAACTCTCCCTGTTGCGGAAAAAACGGGATGGTTCGGCAAGCTGTTTTTGAGCTACGGCTTTTTGGCATATCTTGCAATCATCATTGCTCTTGTTTGTGCATATGTGCTCAACAAAACAAGAGTAGGCTTGCATCTCCGTGCAGTAGGCGAAAACCCTGCAACTGCCGATGCGGCAGGCATTAATGTTGAAAAAACAAAGTACATCGCAACAGGTATCGGCTCAATTATTGCCGGTCTTGGCGGTCTTTACTATGTAATGGACTATGCAAACGGCGTATGGTCAAACGACGGCTTCGGCGACAGAGGCTGGCTTGCAATCGCACTCGTTATCTTTGCAGTGTGGAAGCCGAATATGAGTATTCTCGGCTCAATCGTTTTCGGCGGACTTTACATTGTTTATCTTTATGTTCCGAGTGCACTCCGCACACAGGAACTTTTCAAGATGATTCCTTATCTTGTTACAATCTTTGTTCTTATTCTTGTCAGCGTAAGAAAGAAGAAGGAGGACCAGGGTCCTGCCGCTCTCGGATTGTCTTATTTCAGAGAAGAGCGATAAATTTTAATTGATAAAAGGAGATTACTATGGCTAATCTTGACAATAATATAGAAAAGGTGCTTGTCACCAAAGAGGAGCTTGAAGCAATCAATGCTCGCCTCGGTGCACAGATAACAAAGGATTTTGAGGGCAAAAACCTCCTTGTGGTAGGTATTCTTAAAGGCTCGATTTACTTTTTGGCAGACCTCACAAGATATATTGATTTGCCGCTTAAACTCGACTTCCTTGCCGTATCAAGCTACGGCGGCGGCACTCGTTCATCGGGTGCGGTAAAGATTATCAAGGATATTGATATTGACCTTGCAGGCTACGATGTTCTTCTTGTTGAGGATATTCTCGACTCGGGCAGAACCCTTGAATATGTGAGAAAACTTCTTTCGGCAAGAGGGGCAAACAGCATTTCAATCGTGACGCTTCTTGACAAGCCCGAACGCAGAGTTGTTGATATTCATCCCGATTATGTCGGCTGTGATGTGCCTGACGAATTTGTTGTCGGCTACGGTCTTGACTACGACCAGGAATACCGCAACATTCCGTACATCGGTGCACTCAAGCGTGAAATTTACGAATAATCGCAATATATAATAAGAATGTAGGCAGATTTAGGTTTGCCTACATTTTTTTGTAATATAGTGGATTTTATATTAATAATATGTTATTATATAAAAAAAGGAGGTTTTTCTATGAAAAAAGCTTTATCCGTTTTATTATCATTGATTTTAGCAATCGGTATGTTCGGCGGAATTTCCTCAACGGCGTATGCCAAAGATTCGATAACCGTCAAGTATGAACAAACCGAAGCTCGCAAGATGTTAAATCGTATTAATCAGTTCAGAACAGCAGGTTCGTGGTGCTGGAATGAATCAAACACAAAAAAGGTGAAATATCCGGCAGTAAAAGCACTTGTTTACGACTATGATTTGGAAAGATCGGCTATGATTCGTGCGGCTGAAATCAGCAGATTGTACGAGCACACCCGTCCAAACGGCGAAGGACCGGAAACCGTACTTTCAGGCTACGGTACTTGCGGTGAAAACATTGCTTACACAGAGGGCTATGAATTGAGTGAAGACTTTGTTTTCGGACTCTGGAAAGAGGATAACGAGGACTATAACGGTCAAGGTCACAGAAGAAATATGCTCAACGGCAATTTCGGTGCTATCGGTATTGCTTGCTGTTATGTTGACGGCAAATATTATTGGGTGCAGGAATTCCGTGATTATGTTGTTGACACAAACAAGACAGCGGCAAACAACAGCAACAGCAGCGTTGTGGTTGACGGCACTGCAAAGCCGAGCCTTGCAGGTGTAAAAATCAATGCCCCAAAACCGCCGACAATCAATGTTACTTCTCCAAAGAAAAAGGCTGTCAAAATCAGTTGGAATTCACAGCCGAACATCAAAAGCTATCAGCTTCAATATTCATACAACAAAAAGTTCAAAAACAAAAAGACGCATAATGTTGCCGAACGCTATGGCTCGTTCACAATCAACGGCTTGAAATCCAAGAAAAAGGTTTATGTCCGTGTCCGTGCAAAGAATAAGTCAACAGGCAAATTCACAAAATGGTCAAAGGTTAAAACCGTAAAAATTAAATAAATAATTTTACCTATCTGCCTCCTCTTTTTAAGGGGAGGTGGATTTTTTGCGTAGCAAAAAAGACGGAGGGATATATTTTGATTCCTTTTAACCCCTCAGTCTGCATACAAGATGCAGACAGCTCCCCTTGATAACATAACAAGGGGAGCCTGGTGTGTCGAAAAAGTATTTTATTTTATGAGTTCGAGCACATCCTCTTTTTCGATGTAGCCGATTGATTGATTGATCTGCTCGCCGTTTTCAAACACGATAAGGTTCGGAATAGTCATAATTCCGAATTGAAGTGCAACATCTCTTGCCTCGTCGCAGTTGACCTTGCAAAATTTTACATCGTCAACTTCTTCCGAAACTTCCTCTATAATCGGTCCGAGCATCATACACGGTCCGCACCATTCTGCCCAAAAATCAACAAGCACCTTGCCTTTGTAATTGAGCACCTCTTCATCAAAATTTTCTGCCGTTACATTAACAGTCATAACTATCCCTCCTATTGTTTGTTTTGTCCTGCAAGTGATGTGAGCATGGCAAGGAATTCCTTGTCCTCCTCGCACACTCTGAAATTTGTGCGTATTTTGTTACCGTCCGGGGTTGTAACAGATAGTTCAAGCACTGCGCCTGTGTCTATTCTGCTCCCTGCATCTTTAAAAAACATTGCAAGCTTCGGGTGGCGAGAGTTGAAACCCTCCGCCTTTTCCTTGATTTGAAGCAATGCCATCGGATTAAATGCCATATTGTTTGGATTGCATCGGCTGTATTTGCAGGGGAAGTACCATCTTCCCGCAAAGCCGAAAAAGCAATTTTCCTTTCTGTATTCTACCTTTACTCTAATTCAAAAGTCGAATAATGTCAAGAAAAAGAAAATGAATTTTGTTTTAATAATCCAAATCAAGCTCACTTATGATGTCTTTGAGCATTTCGGCAGATTTTTTAACCGCCGTTTCCTCTTCTGCATTGAGGGATACCTTTACATTTTTTTCAACGCCGTTTTCGCCCACAACGGCAGGCATACTCAGTGCAACATTTGATATTCCGTGTTGCCCCGTCTGTATGCACGATACGGGCAAAATCGATTTTTGGTCAAGCACCACCGCCTCGCATATGCGTCTTACACTCATCGCAATGCCGTAGTAGGTGGCGTTTTTCTTTTTGATGATTTCGTACGCCGAATTCTTTACATCTTCGGCAATTTCTTTCATTTTGTCTGCGTGGCAGATGTTGCCGCAGTTGTCGGCACAAAATTGTTTCAGCGGAATACCCGATACATTTGCACTGCTGAATGCCGCAATTTCGCTGTCGCCGTGTTCGCCCAAAATAAATGCGTGCACGCTTCTCGAATCAACTCCGAGGTGTTCGCCGAGCAGATATTTAAGCCTTGCCGTGTCAAGCACCGTGCCGGAGCCGAACACTCTGTTTGACGGCAAACCCGACAATTTAAGTGCCGTGTATGTCAAAATATCCACGGGGTTTGATACTATCAGCAGTATGCCTTTGAAGTTTCGCCCTGCGATTTGCGGAATGATTGATTTGTAAATGCCCACATTTCTGTGCACCAAATCAAGTCTGGTTTCGCCTTCTTTTTGCCCCGTTCCTGCCGTTATGATAACGATTGATGCGTCGCTTATATCGTCGTATGTGCCTGCGTAAATCTGCATAGGCTTTGAAAAAGGCAGACCGTGGCTGATGTCGAGTGCCTCGCCCTCGGCTCTGTCTGTGTTTGCGTCAAGCAAAACAATTTCGCTGAAAAGTCCGCTTTCCATAAGTGCAAACGCACACGCACTGCCCACAAAGCCGCAACCGATTATCGCAACTTTTCTTGCGTTAGAATTTGTCATATTGTCACCCTCTTACCAGACTGTCGATAAAGCCCCTGAACCACGCCAATAAAATAAACTAACCGCTTAATGCCTCCCTTGTGTAAAGG